>Ga0209281_1000312_pt1 | contig 86565 bp, 74 predicted proteins | sample MedtruBG_FD_187514 | JGI IMG/M metagenome (GOLD analysis project Ga0209281, IMG submission 187514) | Root nodule microbial communities of legume samples collected from California, USA - Medicago truncatula BG (SPAdes) (version 2) | ecosystem: Host-associated > Plants > Roots > Nodule | place... | reverse complement strand
ATTTGCCTGGCGGCTTTAGCGCGGTGGTCCCACCTGATCCCATGCCGAACTCAGAAGTGAAACGCCGTAGCGCCGATGGTAGTGTGGGGTCTCCCCATGTGAGAGTAGGGAACTGCCAGGCATCAAATTAAGTAGTAAACCGGTGCATCAATCCGGTGGTTACAGAAGTCTTCGGTGGAGCGGTAGTTCAGTCGGTTAGAATACCTGCCTGTCACGCAGGGGGTCGCGGGTTCGAGTCCCGTCCGTTCCGCCACTTATTAAGATATTAAGCCTGCTTAAGTAGCAGGCTTAATAGCAAGAAGATTTAGGGGCGTAGCTCAGTTGGTAGAGCACCGGTCTCCAAAACCGGGTGTCGCGAGTTCGAGTCTCTCCGCCCCTGCCATATATAATCCTTTGCTTCGGCAAAGGATTTTTTTTGCGTTGAATACCTCAAAAACCCTGTCTTTCTTGCGTCCCTGCAAGACTCTAAAACTAATCCATTACGTTGATTTTCAATAGATCTTTAATTTGGACATGCTTGTCGCTGTTCTGAAGCCAGATCGCATAGAGTGGCCGGACAAGCGTTGTAGAATCAGAGACAGTATGCAGTCCGGGTTTGTCATCCGCCCAACGAGTGGGTAACCAGGTGCAACCATTGAGATGGGCTAATTGCTGACAGGCGATCTCTGCAGAGCTGGTCGTCAGTGAAGGGACATCATCCGCAGCGATCAAACCCACTTCATGCTGCTGGAAATCGGGGCCCCATTCCAGACGTAAATAGCTGAGATCCGCTTTCATCATCGAAGGCTGAGAAGCATAGAGTGCCAGGTTAAATTGTCCCAGGATCTGGCTGCTAAATTCATCCATTTTGGGGGCTTCAGTCGTGATCAGCAGATCTAACTGCCGCTCATGTAACTGCTTCACCAGCGATTGCCGCTGTGCAATTCGGGCTTCAAATTGCAGGTTGTTGTGCGACTTATACAATCGTGTAAGCCATTGACTCAGCATGCATTCCCACAGGGATGCACTCGCCCCGATAGAAAACTCGTTGTATCTGGAAGTATGTGCCACCTCCTTTCGCGCCGCCTGCCAGGTATTCATCAGTGTCTCAGCGTAGGGCAAGAGCTTCTCACCAGCCGCCGTTAAGCGAATATTGTTGCGATGGCGGGTAAAAAGATTCACACCGAGTTGATTTTCCAGCTGACGAATACGAAAACTCACCGCTGACTGTGTCAGGTAGAGTGCTTCCGCCGCTCGCCCAAAGTGACGCGTTCTGCTCACTTCGAGGAAAGTTTTTAGCAATTCCGTATCCACATCTTTCTCCGCAAAATTATTTGTCGTGATGATTTAAATGTTTTGTTTGACGCTCTGTCAAGCGTAACTAATACTCCGCGCCATAAATAGCTCGGCCAAAGAATTAGGAGCGTGTAGGATGGCGGAAAGCTTTACGACAACTAATCGTTTTTTCGACAATAAAAATTATCCGCGCGGGTTCTCTCGTCATGGCGATTTCACCATCAAAGAGGCGCAACTGCTTGAGCGCCATGGTTATGCCTTTAACGAGCTGGATCTGGGGAAACGTGAGCCTGCAACTGAAGACGAAAAACTGTTTGTTGCCGTTTGCCGTGGTGAGCGTGAGCCAGAATCTGAAGCAGAACGCGTATGGATCAAATACATGGCTCGCATTAAGCGACCAAAGCGTTTCCATACTCTCTCCGGCGGTAAGCCGCAGATGGAAGGTGCAGAAGACTACACCGAATCTGACGATTGATATGATGTGAAAAGGGGCTGCGGCCCCTTTTTTACGCCAGCATCTTTTGCAGGTGCAGCAGCAAACGGTCTATTGCGCGATAACTTAGTGCTTCCTGCAGATGCTGCCGCGCGATATCACCACTCTTCTCCAAATCAGCGATAGTACGCGCCACCTTCAACAGGCGTTGCCATGCTCGTACTGAGAGGCCAAATCGTGTCAGCGTCTCTTCCAGCCAGCGTGAGTCAACTTCTGACAGACAACAAAACTGACGGATCTCTGCGTTATCGAGACGCGCATTGAGCTTGTTCTGACGTAAATACTGCCGTTCCTGGGCACGAATCACGCGTTCCCGTACGGTGCTGCTGTTCTCCCCTGTGTTATTCATCTGGCTAAGCACTCCCGGTGGCGGCAGTGGGATTTCGAGCGAGAGATCGAAGCGGTCGAGGAACGGGCCTGACAGTCGTCCCAGATAGCGAAGTGTCTGCTCAGGTGTACTCCGGTTGTGGTTGCCCTGGTAATGGCCTGATGGACTGGGATTCATGGCAGCAATGAGTTGGAACTGCGCCGGATAGCTGATCTTGGCTCGGGTACGGGAGATATGAATCTGCCCGGACTCGATCGGTTCGCGTAGGGCATCCAGAACACGTCTTTCGAATTCAGGTAATTCATCCAGAAACAGAATACCGTGGTGCGCGAGGGAAATTTCACCGGGTATTGGGATCGAACCGCCGCCAACCATCGCCGTGAGTGAAGCGCTGTGATGTGGGGACCGAAACGGCCTTCTGCGCCAGTGCTTCTGTAGGGATGTGGAATTCGTCAGACTAATGATTGCTGCGCTCTCCAGAGCCTCATGGTTGCTCAGCGGGGGCAACAAACCGTTAAGCCTACTGGCAAGCATAGTTTTCCCTGTGCCTGGCGGCCCAATCAGCAGCAGGTTGTGGCCGCCTGCCGCAGTGATTTCCAGCGCGCGCTTGCCCTGCTCCTGACCGATGATGTCGCTAAGATCCTCCAGATGTTCCGGCACACCGATACGATTTTCTTCAGGTTCTGCCAACTCATGACGCCCCTCCAGAAATGCACACACCTCCTGTAAATGTCCGGCAATCAGGCACCCCTTTTCCTCAATGAGGCTGACTTCTGATGCGTTCTCAGTAGCCACGATGATATGTCTACCGGCCTGTAACGCGGCTAACGCTCCCGAGATTGCGCCTGGAACGCCTCTTAACGCGCCTGTAAGCGCCAGTTCGCCCACAAACTCATACCGATTCAAATGGGGAGCGTTAAGCTGCTCAGAGGCGGAGAGAAGCGCTATGGCGATAGGTAAATCATATCGCCCGCCTTCTTTTGGGAGGTCGGCAGGGGCCAGGTTGATGGTTATCTTCTTGGCCGGAAAGGTATAACCGCTATTGATGATAGCGCTGCGAACGCGATCCCGGGCCTCTTTCACGGTGGTTTCCGGGAGTCCGACGAGGGTTAAGCCGGGGAGTCCATTGCTCAGATGAACTTCCACAGAAATAAGCGGCGCCTGTACGCCTAACGCTGCGCGAGTATAAACGACTGACAGTGACATAGGTGTCTCCTTTGCCAGTCACTATGCCAGCGTATTTTGTGGATTTTTAGCGTCAATTGCAGACATTACAAGGCGTGTTCATGCTTTTTAATGAAACAAAGTCACACTTGCTTTATGACGGAAGAGCGATCGCAAATGCGCAAAAATCGACGTTTTCTCTGTTGGAGACACTATTAAAAAATGAAAAATATTCATTTTCTATTTTCCTTATATAAAACAAACATTTTTTGCGAAAGTATTCGCTGGCTAAGCAATCGCGTCATAAATATTTCTTGTGTTTAATTCAATGTCTGTGATACCTCTTTAGGTATTCCTTCGAACAAGATGCCAAAAGAACTCAAAATGACAGCCCTTCTACTAGTGATTAGCCTGGTCGTGATTAGCGTGGTGGTGATTATTATCCCACCGTGCGGGGCTGCACTTGGACGAGGAAAGGCTTAAAAATCAAGCCTTAACGAACTAAGACCCCCGCACCGAAAGGTCCGGGGGTTTTTTTATGACCTAAAAACTTAAATGAGGAGCAGATAATGACAACTAGCACAAAATTCTGTTTCTCCAGATTTATGACGGGGAACTCACTATGAACGGGGCACAATGGGTAGTACATGCGTTGCGAGCGCAAGGAGTCGAGACGGTCTTCGGTTATCCGGGTGGCGCAATTATGCCGATTTACGATGCACTGTATGACGGCGGCGTGGAGCACCTGTTGTGCCGACACGAGCAGGGCGCGGCGATGGCGGCGATTGGTTTCGCCCGCGCGACCGGTAAAACGGGCGTTTGTATGGCCACTTCAGGACCGGGTGCGACCAACCTGATCACTGGCCTTGCCGATGCGCTGCTCGATTCCGTTCCCGTCGTCGCCATTACCGGGCAGGTTGCCTCACCGTTTATTGGTACCGATGCGTTTCAGGAAGTGGACGTTCTCGGTTTGTCCCTGGCCTGCACCAAGCACAGCTTCCTGGTGCAGTCGCTGGAAGAGCTGCCGCGCGTCATGGCAGAGGCCTTCCAGGTGGCAAATTCAGGCCGTCCTGGTCCCGTTCTGATTGATATTCCCAAAGATATTCAGGTGGCAGTCGGCGATTTAGAACCGCACTTCTCCACCGTCGAAAATGATGACTTTTTCCCGCAGGTGGAAGTTGAACTGGCTCGCCAGATGCTGGCCCAGGCGCAGCAGCCGATGCTGTATGTGGGGGGCGGAGTGGGGATGGCACAAGCGGTTCCCGCGCTGCGCGAGTTTATCGCTGCAACGCAAATCCCTGCGACCTGCACTCTGAAAGGACTGGGTGCTGTTGAAGCGGATTACCCGTATTACCTCGGCATGCTGGGGATGCATGGCACCAAGGCCGCAAACCTAGCAGTGCAAGAATGCGACCTGCTGATTGCCGTTGGCGCGCGTTTCGACGACCGAGTGACCGGTAAGCTGAACACCTTCGCCCCGAATGCCAAAGTGATCCATATGGATATCGATCCGGCCGAAATGAATAAACTGCGCCAGGCGCACGTGGCGTTGCAGGGCGATCTGAACGCACTGTTACCGGCGTTGCAGCAGCCGTTGTCCATCAATGAATGGCGTCAGCACACGGCGCAGATGCGCGTGGAAAATAGCTGGCGTTACGATCATCCTGGTGAGGCAATTTATGCTCCGCTGCTGTTAAAACAGCTGTCGGATCGCAAACCAACTGACTGCGTCGTTACCACCGATGTCGGCCAGCACCAGATGTGGTCTGCCCAGCATATGACCTACACCCGCCCGGAAAATTTCATCACCTCCAGCGGATTAGGCACTATGGGCTTCGGCCTGCCAGCAGCCGTCGGCGCTCAGGTTGCGCGCCCAAATGACACGGTCATCTGCGTTTCGGGGGATGGATCGTTCATGATGAACGTGCAGGAGCTGGGCACGGTCAAACGCAAACAGCTGCCGCTGAAAATCCTGTTACTGGACAACCAGCGTTTAGGCATGGTTCGCCAGTGGCAGCAGCTCTTTTTCCAGGAGCGCTACAGCGAAACAACCCTCACTGATAATCCTGATTTCCTCGTGCTGGCCAGCGCCTTCGGTATCCCTGGCCAACACATCACCCGTAAAGACCAGGTTGAAGCGGCACTCGACACCATGCTGTCCAGCGAAGGGCCATACCTGCTTCATGTCTCAATCGACGAACTTGAGAATGTCTGGCCGTTGGTGCCACCTGGCGCCAGTAACGCACAAATGATGGAGAACTTATCATGATGCAACATCAGGTCGCCGTTCAGGCCCGCTTCAATCCAGAAACATTAGAGCGCGTATTGCGCGTCGTTCGCCACCGTGGTTTTCAGATCTGCGCCATGAATATGGAAACCGCCACCGATGCCCAGAACATAAATATCGAATTGACCGTTGCCAGTCCACGGTCGGTCGACTTACTGTTTAGCCAGTTAAGTAAACTGGTAGATGTTGCCCATGTGGCCATCTGCCAGAGCACAACCACATCACAACAAATCCGCGCTTAAGCGTGACAGGAAGAAAACATGACGACGAAGAAAGCTGATTACATTTGGTTCAATGGTGAGATGGTTCGTTGGGAAGATGCCACGGTACACGTGATGTCTCACGCCCTGCACTACGGTACCTCTGTGTTTGAAGGTGTCCGTTGCTACGACTCTCACAAAGGACCAGTGGTGTTCCGCCATCGCGAACACATGCAGCGTCTGCATGACTCAGCCAAAATTTATCGTTTCCCGGTCTCTCAGAGCGTTGATGAGCTGATGGAAGCGTGCCGCGAAGTGCTCCGCAAAAACAATCTGACCAGCGCCTATATTCGCCCGCTGGTCTTCGTGGGAGATGTGGGCATGGGCGTTAACCCGCCAGCCGGTTACTCCACTGACGTCATCATTGCCGCGTTCCCGTGGGGAGCTTATCTGGGTGCAGAAGCTCTGGAGCAGGGGATCGACGCAATGGTTTCCTCCTGGAATCGCGTCGCGCCAAACACTATCCCAACGGCCGCGAAAGCGGGCGGTAACTACCTCTCTTCCCTGCTGGTCGGCAGCGAAGCGCGCCGCCACGGTTATCAGGAAGGTATCGCTCTGGACGTGAACGGCTACATCTCAGAAGGCGCCGGTGAAAACCTGTTTGAAGTGAAAGACGGCATTCTGTTCACCCCGCCATTCACCTCCTCAGCACTGCCGGGCATCACTCGTGATGCGATCATCAAGCTGGCGAAAGATTTGGGTATCGAAGTCCGTGAACAGGTTCTGTCCCGCGAATCCCTGTACCTGGCAGATGAAGTGTTTATGTCCGGTACCGCGGCTGAAATCACCCCGGTTCGCAGCGTGGACGGCATCCAGGTCGGCGAAGGCCGTCGTGGCCCGGTCACCAAACGTATTCAGGATGCATTCTTTGGCCTCTTCACCGGTGAAACGGAAGATAAATGGGGCTGGTTGGATCAAGTTAATTCATAAGCATAATTTTGGGACGGCACGCACCGTCCCAGTGAATATTCAGACGGGAGTAAAAGAGCATGCCTAAGTATCGTTCCGCCACCACCACCCATGGCCGTAATATGGCCGGTGCCCGCGCGCTGTGGCGCGCTACCGGGATGACCGACGCTGACTTCGGTAAGCCGATTATCGCTGTGGTTAACTCCTTTACCCAGTTTGTGCCGGGGCACGTCCACCTGCGCGATCTGGGTAAACTGGTTGCTGAGCAAATTGAAGCCGCAGGCGGCGTGGCGAAAGAGTTCAATACCATCGCTGTCGATGATGGTATCGCGATGGGCCACGGGGGCATGCTCTATTCACTGCCGTCGCGCGAGCTGATCGCCGATTCGGTCGAGTACATGGTTAACGCCCACTGCGCCGATGCGATGGTGTGTATCTCCAACTGCGACAAAATCACCCCAGGGATGCTGATGGCGTCCCTGCGCCTGAACATTCCGGTGATCTTCGTCTCTGGCGGCCCGATGGAAGCCGGTAAAACCAAGCTTTCTGACAAGATCATCAAGCTCGACCTGGTCGACGCGATGATTCAGGGCGCGGACCCGAAAGTCTCCGACGAGCAGAGCGATCAGGTTGAGCGCTCAGCGTGCCCGACCTGCGGTTCCTGTTCCGGGATGTTCACCGCCAACTCCATGAACTGCCTGACCGAAGCCCTCGGCCTTTCCCAGCCAGGTAACGGCTCCCTGCTGGCAACGCACGCCGACCGCAAACAGCTGTTCCTGAATGCGGGCACTCGCATCGTGGAACTGACCAAACGTTATTACGAGCAAGACGACGTCAGCGCGCTGCCGCGCAACATCGCCAACAAAGCGGCGTTCGAAAATGCCATGACGCTGGATATCGCCATGGGCGGTTCCACCAATACCGTTCTGCACCTGCTGGCTGCGGCGCAGGAAGCTGAAATTGATTTCACCATGAGTGACATCGACAAGCTTTCCCGCAAAGTGCCGCAGCTGTGTAAAGTCGCGCCAAGTACGCAGAAATACCACATGGAAGACGTACACCGTGCCGGTGGCGTGCTGGGTATTCTCGGCGAGCTGGAACGTGCCGGTCTGCTGAACCGTGAAGTGAAAAACATTCTCGGCCTGACGCTGCCGCAAACGCTGGAGCAGTACGACGTGATGCTGACCAAAGACGACGCGGTGAAAAAGATGTTCCGCGCCGGTCCGGCAGGTATTCGCACCACGCAGGCCTTCTCGCAGGATTGCCGCTGGGACACCCTGGATGACGACCGCGCTGAAGGCTGCATCCGTTCTCTGGAAAATGCCTATAGCAAGGACGGCGGTCTGGCCGTGCTGTACGGCAACTTTGCTGAAAACGGCTGCATCGTAAAAACAGCGGGCGTGGACGACAGCATTCTCAAATTCACCGGTCCGGCGAAAGTGTACGAAAGTCAGGACGCTGCGGTAGACGCGATTCTGGGCGGTAAAGTGGCGGCGGGCGATGTAGTTGTTATCCGCTACGAAGGGCCAAAAGGCGGGCCGGGCATGCAAGAGATGCTCTATCCGACCACCTTCCTGAAATCCATGGGACTCGGCAAAGCCTGCGCGCTGATCACCGATGGCCGTTTCTCCGGCGGTACTTCTGGTCTCTCTATCGGCCACGTTTCTCCGGAAGCCGCGAGCGGCGGCAACATCGCCATCATTGAAGACGGCGACATGATTGCGATCGACATTCCAAATCGCGGCATTCAGCTGCAGCTGAGCGAGCAGGAAATTGCCGCGCGTCGTGAAGCACAGGAAGCCCGTGGCGATAAAGCCTGGACGCCAAAAGATCGCCAGCGCGAAGTCTCCTTCGCCCTGCGCGCTTATGCCACCCTTGCCACCAGTGCGGACAAAGGCGCGGTGCGCGATAAATCCAAGCTTGGGGGCTAATGATGGCCGAATCACAACCCTTATCCGCCGCCCCTGAGGGGGCGGAATATCTCAGAGCGGTGCTTCGCGCACCGGTCTACGAGGCTGTGCAGGTCACGCCGCTGCAGAAAATGGACAAGCTGTCGTCCCGTCTCGATAACGTGATCCTGGTGAAACGCGAAGATCGCCAGCCAGTACACAGCTTTAAGCTGCGCGGTGCCTACGCGATGATGGCCGGGCTAACCGAAGAGCAAAAAGCACGCGGCGTCATCACCGCCTCAGCGGGAAATCACGCCCAGGGCGTGGCGTTTTCCGCCGCGCGTTTAGGGCTGAAAGCGCTGATCGTGATGCCGGTGGCGACGGCTGATATCAAAGTGGACGCGGTTCGCGGTTTTGGTGGCGAAGTGCTCCTGCACGGTGCCAATTTTGATGAAGCGAAGGCGCGCGCCATCGAACTGGCGCAGCAGCAGGGCTTTACCTGGGTGCCACCGTTCGATCACCCGATGGTGATTGCAGGGCAGGGCACGCTGGCGCTGGAGCTGTTGCAGCAGGATGCGCATCTCGATCGGGTGTTTGTCCCGGTGGGCGGCGGTGGTCTGGCAGCGGGTGTCGCAGTGCTTATCAAACAGCTGATGCCACAGATCAAAGTGATTGCGGTGGAAGCGGAAGATTCTGCCTGCCTGAAAGCGGCGCTGGATGCCGGTCATCCGGTCGATCTCCCGCGCGTCGGGCTGTTTGCTGAGGGCGTTGCGGTCAGGCGCATTGGCGATGAGACCTTCCGCGTCTGCCAGGAGTATCTCGACGATATCATCACCGTCGACAGCGATGCGATCTGCGCGGCTATGAAAGATCTGTTCGAGGATGTCCGTGCGGTCGCGGAGCCGTCGGGTGCTCTGGCGCTGGCGGGAATGAAAAAATACATCGCTCAGCACAACATTTGCGGGGAACGCCTGGCGCATGTGCTGTCCGGCGCGAACGTCAACTTCCACGGCCTGCGCTACGTGTCCGAACGCTGCGAGCTGGGTGAGCAACGCGAGGCGCTGCTGGCGGTGACGATCCCGGAAGAGAAGGGCAGTTTCCTTAAATTCTGCCAGCTGCTCGGCGGGCGTTCCGTCACAGAGTTTAACTATCGCTTTGCCGATGCGAAAGATGCCTGCATTTTTGTCGGTGTGCGTCTGAGCCGTGGGCTGGAGGAGCGCAGAGAGATCCTCCACCTGCTGAATGAAGGCGGCTACAGCGTGGTGGATCTCTCTGATGACGAAATGGCGAAGCTGCATGTGCGCTATATGGTCGGCGGGCGTCCTTCGAAGCCGTTACAGGAACGTCTGTTCAGCTTTGAGTTCCCGGAATCACCGGGCGCGTTGCTGAAGTTCCTGCACACTCTCGGCACGCACTGGAATATCTCTCTGTTCCACTACCGTAGCCATGGTACCGACTACGGGCGTGTGTTAGCGGCATTCGAACTGGGCGAGCACGAGCCGGATTTCGAAACGCGGCTGAACGAGCTGGGTTACGATTGTCACGACGAGACCCATAACCCGGCGTTCAGGTTCTTCCTGGCGGGCTAGTGGTTCGGCAATATCTGCCAAAACGCGTCAATAAGCGGCTCATGCAGCCGCTTTTTTTGTGCGCATACGCCAAGCTCAAACGGTGTTTTCTCATCGCTCCGCTCTAAAATCATCACGCGATTACGCACCGGCTCGGGGCTATTTTCCAGCACCACTTCCGGCAGCAACGCCACGCCACAGCCCAGCGCCACCATCGACACCATCGCTTCGTGCCCGCCCACTGTCGCATAAATCGACGGGTTGCTGATTTTTTGGCGACGGAACCACAGTTCGATGCGGCGGCGGACGGGCCCCTGGTCGGCCATGATGAACGGCACCGTTGCCCAGTCAGGATTATCGACGGATATCTGATTGCGCACCGGGCACGGTAGAGCCGGAGCGATTAACACCACGGCCAGATTCTCCAGCATCGAAAACGCAACCGCACCGGGCAGCGTTTCGGGTTTACCCGCAATCGCCAGATCCGCTTCACCCGTCACCACTTTCTCCATCGCATCTGCGGCATCGCCCGTGGTGAGCTTGATTTCTACCGACGGATGTTCAGCACGAAAACGATCGAGAATCGGCGGCAGGTGGCTATAGGCCGCCGTCACGGAACAGAAGATATGCAGTTCGCCAGAGAGGGACGGCCCCTGCTGATCGATGGTGTGCCGCAACTGCTGGTACTGAAGTAAGGTCTGTTGGGCGAACGTTCGCAGCTCTTCGCCCGCTTCCGTGAGCGTTACGGTGCGGTTGTCGCGCACAAATAGCGCCTGACCGAGATCCTCTTCCAGGCGCTGAATTTGCCGGGAGAGCGTGGAGGGACTGACGTGCATGGCCCGGGCGCTGCGGCCAAAATGACGGCTTTCTGCCAGATGCAGAAAGGTTTTGAGATCGCGTAAATCCACAGATCGCTCCCCACGGTTTTACATTGCAGAAATTGCAACGTGACGTTGTGAATATATCAATTTCCGCAATAAATTTCCTGTCATATAGTAAGTTCATTCTCGCATAAGCGACCCGAACAATAAGCAACACAACATCACGGAGTTCACCATGGCTAACTACTTTAATACACTGAATCTGCGTCAGCAGCTGGCACAGTTGGGCAAATGCCGCTTTATGGCGCGCGATGAATTCGCCGATGGCGCGAGCTACCTTCAGGGTAAAAAAGTGGTCATCGTCGGCTGTGGCGCACAGGGTCTGAACCAGGGCCTGAACATGCGTGACTCCGGTCTGGACATCGCTTACGCCCTGCGTAAAGAAGCGATCGCTGAGAAACGTGCTTCATGGCGTAAAGCGACCGAAAACGGCTTCAAAGTGGGTACCTACGAAGAGCTGATCCCGCAGGCAGATCTGGTGGTTAACCTGACGCCGGACAAACAGCACTCCGACGTTGTGCGCTCTGTTCAGCCGCTGATGAAAGACGGCGCGGCGCTGGGTTATTCTCATGGTTTCAACATCGTTGAAGTGGGCGAGCAGATCCGTAAAGACATCACCGTGGTGATGGTTGCGCCGAAGTGCCCAGGTACCGAAGTGCGTGAAGAGTACAAACGTGGTTTCGGTGTGCCAACCCTGATTGCGGTTCACCCGGAAAACGATCCGAAGGGCGAAGGCATGGCGATTGCCAAAGCCTGGGCTGCGGCTACCGGCGGTCACCGTGCAGGTGTCCTGGAATCTTCCTTCGTGGCAGAAGTGAAATCTGACCTGATGGGCGAGCAGACTATCCTGTGCGGTATGCTGCAGGCCGGTTCTCTGCTGTGCTTCGACAAGCTGGTGGAAGAGGGTACCGACCCGTCTTACGCAGAAAAACTGATTCAGTTCGGCTGGGAAACCATCACCGAAGCGCTGAAACAGGGCGGTATCACGCTGATGATGGACCGTCTGTCCAACCCGGCAAAACTGCGTGCTTATGCGCTCTCTGAGCAGCTGAAAGAGATCATGGCGCCGCTGTTCCAGAAACATATGGATGACATCATCTCCGGCGAATTCTCCTCCGGCATGATGGCTGACTGGGCCAACGACGATAAAAAACTGCTGACCTGGCGTGAAGAGACCGGCAAAACCGCGTTCGAAACCGCTGCGCAGTTTGACGGTAAAATCAGCGAACAAGAGTACTTCGACAAAGGCGTTCTGATGATCGCGATGGTGAAAGCGGGCGTTGAACTGGCGTTCGAAACCATGGTGGATTCCGGCATCATCGAAGAGTCTGCGTACTATGAATCACTGCACGAGCTGCCGCTGATTGCCAACACTATCGCCCGTAAGCGTCTGTATGAGATGAACGTGGTTATCTCTGATACCGCTGAGTACGGTAACTACCTGTTCTCTTACGCTTGCGTACCGCTGCTGAAAGAGTTCATGACGACTCTGCAGCCAGGCGATCTGGGCAAAGCGATTGCCGAAGGTACGGTAGATAACGCTCAGCTGCGTGACGTGAACGAAGCGATTCGTAGCCATGCAATTGAGAGCGTGGGTCATACGCTGCGCGGTTATATGAAAGATATGAAGCGTATCGCCGTCGCTGGCTGATACCTCATCACCTTTCGAGTTGCAGATGCGTTGGCAGCATTCGCACAGCCCGGTCACTGAGTAGGGTTGTGCGCATTAAGCGCTTTCCTGCCAATCGAAATGACACTCAGTAAGCCCGGTACGGCGTAGCCGCCACCGGGCTTTTTGCTGCTTAGTTGCGGTACAGCACTTTAATGATGTGGTAACCGAACTGGGTGTGCAGTGGGCCGGTTGGCTCCAGCACCGGGCAGGAGAACACCACTTTATCAAACGCAGGAACCATCTGGCCCTGACGGAATTCACCTAAGTGGCCGCCTTTTTTGCCTGACGGGCAGGTAGAGTGTTTCTTCGCCAGTTTCTCGAAGTCCGCGCCGTTTTTGATCTGCTCCAGAAGATCCAGTGCCAGTTTCTCTTCTTTAACAAGAATATGCAGTGCTGCTGCTGTTTTTGCCATGATCGTGCCTTGAGTGGTATGGATTAGGCTCGCTATACTACCACACGCGATTTTCCTTTTTCTTCTCCTCCCGACCTTCATTGAGTGAACTTCTTATGCGTTTAAACCCCGGACAACAACAAGCCGTCGAATTCGTCACCGGACCTTGCCTGGTGCTGGCGGGTGCGGGTTCCGGAAAGACGCGCGTAATCACCAATAAAATCGCCCATCTGATTCGCGGCTGCGGTTATCAGGCGCGTCATATTGCGGCGGTCACCTTCACCAATAAAGCGGCGCGTGAGATGAAGGAGCGTGTCGGTCAGACGCTGGGGCGCAAAGAGGCGCGCGGTCTGATGATCTCCACTTTCCACACGCTGGGCCTGGATATCATTAAACGCGAATACGCCGCGCTGGGAATGAAATCGAATTTCTCCCTGTTCGACGATACGGATCAGATGGCGCTGCTAAAAGAGTTGACCGAAGGGCGGCTCGAAGAGGACAAGACGATTCTCCAGCAGTTGATCTCCACGATCTCAAACTGGAAAAACGATCTGATGACCCCCGCGCAAGCGGCGGCGAGCGCAAAAGGCGAGCGGGATCGGATCTTTGCACATTGTTACAGCCTGTATGATGACCATCTCAAGGCCTGTAATGTTCTCGATTTTGACGATCTAATCCTTCTGCCAACGCTGCTGCTTCAGCGTAATGAAGAGGTGCGCGAGCGCTGGCAAAACAAAATCCGCTATCTGCTGGTGGATGAATACCAGGATACCAATACCAGCCAGTATGAGCTGGTAAAACTGCTGGTGGGGCAGCGCGCGCGCTTTACGGTAGTGGGCGACGATGACCAGTCGATTTACTCCTGGCGTGGGGCACGGCCACAAAACCTCGTGTTGCTGAGCAAAGATTTTCCGGCGTTGCAGGTGATTAAGCTGGAGCAGAACTACCGTTCGTCAGGACGCATCCTGAAAGCGGCTAACATCCTCATCGCCAATAACCCGCACGTGTTCGAAAAGCGCCTCTTCTCTGAGCTGGGATACGGCACCGAACTGAAAGTCTTAAGTGCCAACAATGAAGAGCACGAGGCCGAGCGCGTGGCCGGCGAGCTAATCGCCCATCACTTCGTCAACAAAACCGCGTACAAAGACTACGCCATCCTGTATCGCGGAAACCATCAATCGCGCGTCTTTGAAAAAATGCTGATGCAAAACCGCATTCCGTACAAAATTTCCGGCGGGGCCTCGTTCTTCTCTCGTCCTGAAATCAAAGACTTGCTTGCCTATTTGCGCGTGCTGACTAACCCGGACGATGACAGCGCATTTTTACGCATCGTGAATACACCGAAGCGTGAAATCGGACCGGCGACGCTGCAAAAGCTGGGCGAATGGGCGATGACCCGCAACAAAAGTATGTTCACCGCCAGCTTCGACATGGGCCTGAGCCAGACGCTGACCGGGCGCGGCTACGAGTCGCTCACGCGCTTCACCCAGTGGCTGGCGGAAATCCAGCGTCTTGCAGAGCGCGAGCCGATCGCCGCCGTGCGCGATCTGATCCACGGCGTGGATTATGAGTCCTGGCTGTATGAAACCTCCGCCAGCCCGAAAGCGGCAGAAATGCGGATGAAAAACGTCAACCAGCTTTTCACCTGGATGACCGAGATGCTGGAAGGTTCTGATATCGACGAGCCGATGACGCTGACGCAGGTGGTCACGCGGTTTACCCTGCGCGATATGATGGAGCGCGGCGAGAGCGAAGAAGAGGCGGATCAGGTTCAGCTGATGACGCTGCACGCGTCCAAAGGCCTGGAGTTCCCGTATGTCTATCTGGTGGGAATGGAAGAAGGGTTACTGCCGCATCAGAGCAGCATTGATGAGGACAACGTCGATGAAGAGCGACGTCTGGCCTACGTGGGTATCACGCGTGCGCAAAAAGAGCTGATTTTTACCCTGTGCAAAGAGCGGCGTCAGTATGGTGAACTGGTGCGCCCGGAGCCGAGCCGCTTCCTGCTGGAACTGCCGCAGGACGATCTGATCTGGGAACAGGAACGAAAAGTGATTACGGCGGAAGAGAGGATGCACAAGGGCCAGGCGAACGTCGCGAACATTCGCGCCATGCTGGCGAAAGCCAAAGAAAAATAGCGGCGCTATTTAATTTCCAGAGCCCAGTGGACGTAACTCTGCCACTGGCATTCCTGTTCGATCATCTCCGCGCCAAGCGGATGATTATCCAGCCAGTTATCCGGCAGCGTTAGCGTCAGGTTTTCGCCTTCTGCAGAAAGAGTAATGGCGGGCAGCAGATCCGCGCGACGACGGCTGGCAAACAAAATCGCCAGGCGCAGCAGTCGGCAGAGATGCTCGGCCACGCGCGGGGGAACGGCATTTTGCTGATGCAAAGAAGAGAGATCGACCGTGTTGGTCTGGTTAAGCAGCAATGTCGCCAGCAGCTTTTTCTGTGCCGGAGTAAAACCAGGCAGATCCAGATGACGCACCAGGTACGCGGCATGAACCGGCGCCTGTTTGAAATCGATACTCAGGCCAATCTCATGCAGCGCACAGGCGCTCAGGAGTAAATCGCGGCTCAAGGGTTCGAGCGCCCAGGTGGTCGCCACCTGATCGGCAAAGCTTGAGGCCAGCTGGGCCACGCGCTGTGCCTGTTCCGTATCAACGATAAAACGACGCTGAACATTACGCAGCGTCCGGCTGCGAATGTCTTGTTCCACAGCCAGATGAAGCATGCCGTAGACCAGCCCTTCGCGCAGCGCGCCGCCAGCCAGCGTCATGCAGTGGATTTCTAATTCGGTGAAAATGGCGATCAGGATCGCCAGACCGCTTGGGAACACCAGCGCGCGCTCAAGCGTCAGCCCTTCAATTTCCAGCTCTTCCAGACGGCCGCACTGAATAGCGCGCTGTTTAAGCTGCTGAAGTTTCGCCAGCGTAATCCGCTCGTCCATGCCCTGCGCCATCATGATCTCTTGCAGAGCCTGAACGGTGCCCGACGCGCCGACACACACTTTCCAGCCGTGATATCGCAGCTCATCCATCACCGGATGCAGCACTTCGCGCGCGGCTTTTTCGGCCTCGTCGAAGTTCTCTTGTGCGAGATTACGATCGGTAAAATAGCGCTCCAGCCAGGTGACGCAGCCCATTGACAGGCTGAACAACGACGTCGCCTGCGATCCGGTGCCTGTGACCAGTTCCGTACTGGCACCGCCGATATCCACCACCAGACGGCGATCGTCACCCCCGGTAGTGTGGGCGACACCCTGATAAATCAGGCGCGCTTCTTCTTCACCGCTGATGACCTGTACCGGACAGCCGAGAATTTCCTGCGCTTTCGCAATAAAATCGACGGAGTTCACAGCCAATCGCAGCGTGGCGGTCGCCACAACGCGAATTTGATTGTGCGGAATATCTTGCAGACGTTCAGCGAAGAGACGCAGGCATTGCCAGCCGCGTTCCATCGCTTCACGGGAGAGGTAATTATCGCTGCTCAGGCCCGCCGCGAGGCGGACCTTGCGCTTAATGCGCGTCAGGGTCTGTATGCTCCCCGCCACCTCGCGTACAACCAGCATATGAAAACTATTTGAACCTAAATCAATAGCTGCATAGAGCGAGGTGGAACTGAGCATAATATTTAACCTGAACGACGACGGTTACGTGGTGCTCCGCCGGTGCGGCGTGGGCCATTGCCGGAGCGGGCGCGCGTGAGGCGCTTCGCCGGAGGCAGTTCACTCAACAGGGCTTCCGGATTGTATTTGCTCTGCGGAATGGAGTGGCCGATGTACGTCTCGATGGCAGGAAGGTTCAGGGCGTACTCTTCACAGGCGAGGCTGATGGAGTGGCCGCTTGCGCCAGCACGACCGGTACGGCCAATGCGGTGAACGTAGTCTTCGCAATCGTCAGGGAGATCGTAGTTAAAGACGTGTGTGACAGCAGGGATGTGCAGGCCACGTGCAGCAACGTCGGTTGCTACCAGAATATCCAGGTCGCCACGGGTAAATTCTTCAAGGATGCGCAGACGTTTTTTCTGTGCAACGTCACCCGTCAGCAGGCCAACGCGATGTCCGTCTGCGGCAAGATGGCCCCAGATGTCTTCGCAGCGATGCTTAGTGTTGGCAAAGATAATGGCGCGATCTGGCCACTCTTCTTCGATCAGCGTTTGCAGCAGACGCATCTTCTCTTCGTTAGATGGATAGAAGAGCTCTTCTTTAATACGGTGACCCGTTTTCTGTTCTGGCTCGACTTCCACGTATTCGGCGTTGTTCATCTGTTCGAACGCCAGTTCACGGACGCGGTAAGAGAGAGTCGCAGAGAACAGCATGTTCAGACGCTGCGTGGTAGGTGGCATACGACGGAACAGCCAGCGGATGTCTTTAATAAAGCCCAAATCGTACATGCGATCGGCTTCATCGAGGACCACAACCTGGATGGCACCGAGGTTGATGTGATTTTGCTTCGCGTAGTCGATCAGACGACCGGTGGTACCGATCAGAATATCAACGCCGCTTTCCAGCACTTTGAGCTGTTTATCGTAGCCGTCGCCGCCATAAGCCAGCCCTAATTTCAGGCCAGTGGTCTGTGCCAGAGGTTCAGCGTCGGCATGGATCTGCACCGCAAGTTCTCGCGTTGGAGCCATGATCAGCGCACGCGGTTGGTTAACTTTTCGGTCAGCAATTGCTGGATGAGAAAGTAAATAATGAAACGTTGACGTCAAAAACGCCATCGTTTTGCCAGTACCGGTTTGCGCCTGCCCTGCAACATCGCGACCTGCCAGCGTGAGCGGCAGAGCGAGGGCTTGAATGGGCGTGCAGTTGTGAAAGCCTTTATTTTCAAGGGCTTCGATAACTTTTGCGTGCAGGGCGAAGTCGGAAAACTTCTGTTCTGTTAAATGTGTTTTGCTCATAGTGTGGTAGAATATCAGCTTACTATTGCTTTACGAAAGCGTATCCGGTGAAATAAAGTCAACCTTTAGTTGGTTAATGCTACATCAACACGTCGTTGATTAATCCTACACCAACACGCCAGGCTTATTCCTGTGGAGTTATATATGAGCGATAAAATTATTCACCTGACTGACGACAGTTTTGACACGGACGTACTTAAAGCTGACGGGCTGATCCTCGTCGATTTCTGGGCTGAATGGTGTGGTCCTTGCAAAATGATCGCTCCGATTCTGGATGAAATCGCTGACGAATATCAGGGCAAACTGACGATTGCCAAGCTGAACATCGACCAGAACCCGGGCACCGCGCCGAAGTACGGCATCCGTGGTATCCCAACCCTGCTGCTGTTCAAAAACGGCGAAGTGGCTGCAACCAAAGTGGGCGCACTGTCCAAAGGTCAGCTGAAAGAGTTCCTGGACGCTAATCTGGCGTAAGGTTTCTCGGCCGGGGTCTGGATTCCGAAATTCTGTGGATCTCTGGACGCCCGGCTTTAGTCGTGCTAAGTTACCTATGACTTCGATTTAAACATACCTTGTCGTTCTGGTTTTACCCGATGCTTCCCATTGTTAAATGAACGATGCGAGAGGCAGATAGATTCCGGGCTTGTCACTCAATCCGTCTTGTCGTTTCAGTTCTGTGCTTCCCCTTTGACCAGACAGCGAACAGACATGAGTTGATGGCCGCTAACAGGCATGGATGACCCTGCCATACCATTCACAACATTAAGTTCGAGTTTCACCCCGAGTTTAAGAACCCACACCATTATGAATCTTACCGAATTAAAGAATACGCCGGTTTCTGAGCTGATCACTCTCGGCGAAAATATGGGGCTGGAAAACCAGGCTCGTATGCGCAAGCAGGACATTATTTTTGCCATCCTGAAGCAGCACGCAAAGAGTGGCGAAGATATCTTTGGCGACGGTGTCCTGGAGATATTGCAAGACGGATTTGGTTTCCTCCGTTCTGCAGACAGCTCCTACCTCGCCGGTCCTGATGACATCTACGTATCCCCTAGCCAAATCCGCCGTTTCAACCTCCGCACAGGTGACACCATTTCAGGTAAGATTCGTCCTCCAAAAGAGGGTGAACGCTACTTTGCGCTGTTGAAAGTTAACGAAGTTAACTACGATAAACCTGAAAACTCGCGCAACAAGATCCTGTTCGAAAACTTAACGCCGCTGCACGCTAACTCGCGTCTGCGCATGGAGCGTGGTAACGGTTCTACCGAAGACCTGACGGCTCGCGTTCTGGATCTGGCTTCTCCGATTGGTCGTGGTCAGCGTGGTCTGATTGTGGCACCGCCGAAAGCGGGTAAAACAATGCTGCTGCAGAACATCGCACAGAGCATTGCTTACAACCACCCTGATTGCGTGCTGATGGTTCTGCTGATCGATGAGCGTCCAGAAGAGGTGACCGAGATGCAGCGTCTGGTCAAAGGTGAAGTGGTTGCTTCTACCTTTGATGAGCCAGCATCTCGCCACGTTCAGGTTGCTGAAATGGTTATCGAGAAAGCGAAGCGTCTGGTTGAACATAAAAAAGACGTTATCATTCTGCTCGACTCCATCACTCGTCTGGCGCGCGCGTACAACACCGTGGTTCCAGCTTCCGGCAAAGTATTGACCGGTGGTGTGGATGCCAACGCCCTGCACCGTCCAAAACGCTTCTTCGGTGCTGCGCGTAACGTGGAAGAGGGCGGAAGCCTGACTATCATCGCGACCGCGCTGATTGATACCGGCTCCAAAATGGATGAAGTTATTTACGAAGAATTTAAAGGTACAGGTAACATGGAACTGCACCTCTCTCGTAAAATTGCAGAGAAGCGCGTCTTCCCGGCAATCGACTACAACCGTTCCGGTACCCGTAAAGAAGAGCTGCTCACCACCCAGGAAGAGCTGCAGAAAATGTGGATTCTACGTAAGATCATTCACCCAATGGGCGAAATCGATGCAATGGAATTCCTCATCAATAAGCTGGCAATGACTAAGACAAACGACGAATTCTTCGACATGATGAAACGCTCGTAATACAAATAAACCCAGCCAACGCCACGTTTTTACGTGGCGTTTTCTTTTTTTGGACTATACGCTATAACCGCAGACTCCCATTTTTGACTAACCAGTGCGACAATTAGAATGTTTGTTGCGTCAAAAAGTAATTGATTGAAAAACATACAAAGGGAGTTGTAAGAGGCTGGCTTTAATCCTTCGGGAGCTATGGCTTCGTAGTTATACTTCCAGGACTAACTTTTGTTGAGAGCATGCATTGTGAATCTACTCACTGCGGTTACTGAGCTAATCAGTATATTTTTATTCACAACCTGTTTTTTGTTCATTGCGCGCAAGGTGGCAAAAAGAATCGGGTTAGTGGATAAACCCAATTATCGTAAACGCCATCAGGGCTTGATCCCATTGGTCGGGGGGATCTCCGTTTACGCGGGTATTTGCTTCACCTTTGGAATCGCAGATTATTATATCCCCCACGCGGCACTCTATCTGGCCTGTGCAGGGGTTCTGGTGCTGGTGGGCGCGCTCGATGATCGTTTCGATATCAGCGTAAAATTCCGCGCTTCGGTGCAGGCTGCAATCGGCATCATTATGATGGTGGTCGGTAAGCTCTATCTGAGCAGTCTCGGCTACATCTTCGGTACCTGGGAGATGGTGCTCGGTCCCTTCGGCTTCTTCCTGACGCTCTTCGCCGTGTGGGCTGCTATCAACGCCTTTAACATGGTGGATGGGATTGATGGCCTGTTGGGCGGTCTCTCGTCCGTATCCTTTGCCGCAATCGGCATCATTCTATGGTTCGATGGTCAGTACAGTCTGTCAATGTGGTGTTTCGCCATGATTGCGGCCATCCTGCCTTATATCCTGCTTAACCTCGGTGTGCTGGGCCGTCGCTATAAAGTTTTCATGGGTGATGCGGGCAGTACGCTGATTGGTTTCACCGTTATCTGGATTTTGCTGGAAACCACTCAGGGTAAAACCCACCCGATTAGCCCGGTAACGGCGCTGTGGATTATTGCTATTCCGCTGATGGACATGGTGGCAATCATGTACCGTCGTCTGCGTAAAGGTATGAGTCCTTTCTCGCCGGACCGCCAGCATATTCATCATCTGATCATGCGTGCAGGTTTTACTTCACGTCAGGCATTTGTGCTGATTACCCTTGCTGCCGCGCTGTTGGCAGGTATCGGTGTGGCAGCAGAATATGCGCACTTTATTCCTGAATGGGTAATGTTGGTATTATTCTTGCTAGCATTCTTCATGTACGGCTATTGCATTAAACGCGCATGGAAAGTCGCGCGCTTCATTAAACGTGTAAAACGCCGGATGCGTAGAAACAGTGGTAAAAATCCAACATTAACTAAGTAAAAACGGGATTGTGATGACTCAACCGTTGGCGGGAGCGAAATCAGTGGTAACTGAGAATGAGCTGGATGTTCGTGGTTTGTTTCGTGTTTTATGGGCGGGCAAACTGTGGATTGCTGGGATCGCGCTGGGGTTCGCGCTGTTAGCGCTGGCGTATACCTTTTTTGCGAAACAAGAGTGGAGCGCGACAGCGATTACCGATCGACCAACGGTGAATATGCTGGGCGGATTCTATTCGCAGCAGCAGTTCCTGCGTAATCTCGACATCAAAGCCAATCTGGCCTCTTCGGATCAGCCCTCCGTGATGGATGAATCTTACAAAGAGTTCATCATGCAGCTGGCTTCCTGGGATACGCGCCGTGATTTCTGGTCCCAGACCGATTATTACAAGCAGCGTATGGTCGGCAACAGTAAAGCCGACGCCGCACTGCTCGACGATCTGATCAACAACATCCAGTTCACGCCTGGCGACATCCTGCGCAATATTAACGATAACGTTAAGCTGATTGCCGAAACCGCGCCGGACGCCAACAACCTGCTGCGCCAGTACGTAGCATTTGCCAGCCAGCGCGCCGCGAGCCATCTGAATGATGAGCTGAAAGGGGCCTGGGCCGCGCGTACTATCCAAATGAAGGCGCAGGTCAAACGCCAGGAAGAGGTGGCCAAAGCCATTTTCTCCCGCCGCGTCCATAACATTGAACAGGCACTGAAAATTGCCGAGCAGCGCAATATCTCCCGCAGCGAAACGGACGTTCCGGCTGATGAACTGCCGGATTCAGAAATGTTCCTGCTGGGCCGCCCGATGCTGCAGGCACGCCTGGAAAATCTGCAGGCCGTTGGGCCAGATTTTGATCTCGACTACGACCAGAACCGCGCGATGCTCAATACCCTGAATGTCGGTCCTACACTGGACCCGCGTTTTCAGACCTATCGTTATTTGCGAACGCCTGAAGAACCTGTAAAACGCGATAGTCCGCGTCGCGCATTCCTGATGATCATGTGGGGGATTGTGGGCGCATTGACGGGCGCAGGCGTGGCGTTAACACGTCGTCGCACAAATTAAGAACGCCGTCTACGATGAAGGCTTCGGCCTTCATCACCTAATCGAAGAGAATCGATGTGAAAGTACTTACCGTATTTGGCACAAGGCCGGAAGCCATCAAGATGGCGCCGCTGGTCCATGCGCTGGCAAATGATCCCTGGTTTGAGGCGAAAGTTTGCGTTACCGCGCAGCATCGGGAGATGCTTGATCAGGTTTTAAATCTCTTTTCTATTGTCCCGGATTACGATCTCAATATTATGAAACCGGGGCAGGGATTGACCGAAATTACCTGCCGCATTCTGGAAGGGCTAAAACCTATTCTGGAATCCTTTAAACCAGACGTGGTTCTGGTGCACGGCGATACCACTACCACCATCGCAACCAGCCTGGCGGCATTCTATCAACGCATTCCGGTCGGGCACGTTGAAGCCGGTTTGCGCACCGGCGACCTTTATTCTCCGTGGCCTGAAGAGGCCAACCGTACGCTTACCGGTCATCTGGCAATGTATCACTTTGCGCCAACTGAAAATTCCCGGCAGAACCTGCTGCGCGAAAACATCCGTGATGACAAAATTTTCGTGACCGGCAATACGGTGATTGACGCCCTGATTTGGGTTCGCGATCGCGTGATGGCCAGCGACGCTCTGCGCGAAGAGCTGGCGGTGCGCTATCCGTTCCTCACCGCTGGCAAAAAGATGATCCTGGTGACGGGCCATCGCCGCGAGAGCTTTGGCCGTGGGTTCGAGCAAATATGCCATGCGCTGGCGGAGATCGCCGCGCAAAACCCTGACGTCCAGATCGTCTATCCGGTCCACCTCAACCCGAACGTCAGCGAGCCGGTTAACCGCATCCTCGGCCATATCGAAAACGTGATCCTCATTGAGCCGCAGGACTATCTGCCGTTCGTCTGGCTGATGAACCACGCGTGGCTGATTTTGACCGACTCCGGCGGCATTCAGGAAGAGGCACCGTCGCTGGGTAAACCGGTGCTGGTGATGCGTGAAACGACCGAGCGCCCGGAAGCTATTAAAGCCGGAACGGTACGCCTGGTTGGGACCGACACTAAACATCTCGTGGCAGAGGTGACACGCCTCCTGCACGATGAAAAAGAGTACCAGGCGATGAGCCACGCCCATAATCCTTATGGTGACGGGCAGGCCTGCAGTCGTATTTTGCATGCACTTAAACATAATCGGGTAACGCTATGAGTTTTTCTACCATCTCTGTCATTGGTCTTGGTTACATTGGACTGCCGACTGCGGCCGCTTTTGCATCGCGTCAAAAACAGGTTATCGGGGTGGATATCAACCAGCATGCGGTGGATACCATTAACCGTGGTGAAATTCATATCGTGGAGCCGGATCTCGACAAAGTGGTCAAAACCGCAGTTGAAGGCGGTTTTCTCAAAGCCAGCACAACGCCGGTGGAAGCCGATGCGTATCTGATCGCGGTGCCGACGCCGTTTAAAGGCGAGCATGAGCCGGATATGGTGTATGTCGAAGCGGCAGCAAAATCCCTTGCTCCAGTGCTGAAGAAAGGCGCGCTGGTGATTCTGGAGTCCACTTCTCCCGTCGGCGCGACCGAGCAAATGGCCCAATGGCTGGCGGAAGCCCGTCCTGATTTGACCTTCCCGCAGCAAGCAGGCGAACAGGCGGATATCAATATCGCCTACTGCCCGGAGCGCGTTCTGCCCGGTCAGGTAATGGTTGAGCTGATCAAAAATGACCGCGTAATTGGCGGGATGACGCCCGTCTGCTCTGCGCGTGCCAGCGAACTCTACAACATCTTCCTCGAAGGGGAGTGCGTGGTCACTAACTCCCGCACGGCAGAAATGTGCAAGCTCACCGAAAACAGCTTCCGCGACGTCAACATCGCCTTTGCTAACGAACTGTCGCTCATTTGTGCCGACCAGGGAATTAACGTCTGGGAACTGATTCGCCTGGCGAACCGCCATCCGCGCGTCAATATTCTCCAGCCAGGCCCTGGCGTGGGCGGTCACTGTATCGCCGTGGACCCGTGGTTTATCGTGGCACAAAACCCGGAGCAGGCTCGCCTGATCCGCACGGCCCGCGAAGTGAACGACGGTAAACCGCACTGGGTAATGAACCAGGTGAAAGCCACGGTAGCGGATTGCCTGGCCGAAAGCGGCAAGCGCGCCAGCGAGATAAAAATCGCCTGCTTTGGCCTGGCGTTTAAGCCAAACATCGACGACCTGCGCGAAAGCCCGGCGATGGGCATCGCCGAGATGATTGCAAGCTGGCACACCGGTGAAACGCTGGTTGTGGAGCCAAATATTCATACCCTACCGAAGAAACTGACCGGGCACTGCCAGCTCGCGACGCTGGAAAACGCACTGAACACTGCAGACGTGCTGGTTCTGCTGGTGGACCATAGCCAGTTCAAAGCCATCAGCAGCGATGCGGTGCAGCAGAAGTATATTGTTGATACGAAAGGGGTGTGGCGTTGAGTGAGTTGCCCGGCGTACTTGAACCGCTAACCTGGGAGAGCCAATTTTTTGGTCTCACCTCTGCGGTAGTGCGCTTTCGCGACGATGCTCCGGTACTAACGGCGGCGGATTTTTCGCCGTGGGAGCGGGTACAGGCAAAAATTCCGGCGGGGCGCGCCGACTGGCTGGATGCCCTGCAAACGCTGGGTTTTCAGCTAGTGGAAGGCGAAGTCGATCTGAGTCTTGCCGTCACGCAGCACAGCCTGGCTGTCGCAGAAGTGGCGACCGAACAGGACATCCCCGCGCTGCGTCAGATGGCCGCGCAGGCTTTTGCGCAAAGCCGTTTTCGCGCGCCGTGGTATGCGCCCGACGCCAGCGGTCGTTTTTACGCCCAGTGGATTGAAAACGCCGTTAAAGGCACGTTTGACCATGAATGTCTGGTTTTCCGCGCAAACAGCGGTGATATCCAGGCGTTTGTCTCGCTGCGCCAATTGAGCGATAGCGAAGCGCGTATTGGCCTGCTCGCTGGTCGCGGAATGGGCGACAAACTTATGCAGGCCGCCCTGAGTTGGGCCGCGCAGCGTCAGTTATCAACTTTGCGGGTGGCGACCCAACTGGGCAACACCGCCGCGCTTAAACGTTACATTGCCAGCGGTGGCAACATTGATGCGACCGCTTACTGGTTATACAGGTGACAAGATGATTCCATTTAACGCGCCTCCCGTTGTGGGCACCGAACTCGATTACATGCAGTCTGCCATGGGCAGCGGCAAACTTTGCGGAGACGGTGGTTTCACCCGTCGCTGCCAGCAGTGGATGGAGCAGCGTTTTCACAGTGCGAAAGTGCTGCTGACGCCATCCTGTACGGCGTCGCTGGAGATGGCTGCTCTGCTGCTGGACATCAAGCCGGGCGACGAAGTCATCATGCCGAGCTACACCTTCGTCTCGACGGCGAATGCGTTTGTCCTGCGTGGTGCCAAAATTATCTTTGTGGATGTCCGTCCGGACACGATGAACATCGATGAAACCCTGATTGAAGCGGCGATCACCGATAAAACGCGGGCGATTGTGCCGGTACACTATGCGGGTGTGGCCTGTGAGATGGACACCATCATGGCCATCGCCAAAAAGCACAACCTGTTCGTGGTGGAAGACGCCGCGCAAGGCGTGATGTCCACCTACAAGGGCCGTGCGCTGGGTACTATTGGTCATATTGGTTGCTTTAGCTTCCATGAAACCAAAAACTACACGGCGGGCGGTGAAGGTGGCGCAACGCTGATTAACGACCGCGCGCTGGTGGAGCGGGCAGAAGTGATCCGCGAAAAAGGGACCAACCGCAGCCAGTTCTTCCGTGGTCAGGTCGACAAATACACCTGGCGCGATATCGGTTCCAGCTATCTGATGGCCGATCTGCAGGCCGCCTATCTCTGGGCGCAGCTCGAAGCGGCTGAGCGCATCAACCAGCAGCGTTTGACCCTGTGGCAGACCTATTACGATGCCCTGACGCCGCTGGCGCAAAAAGGGCGTATTGAGCTGCCGACGATTCCGGCAGACTGCGTTCACAACGCACATATGTTTTACATCAAACTGCGCGACAACGACGATCGCAGCAGTCTGATCGCTTACCTGAAAGAAGCTGAGATTATGGCGGTGTTCCATTACATTCCGCTGCACTCCAGCCCGGCGGGCGAAGCGTTCGGCCAGTTTGTCGGTGACGATCGCTACACCACGAAAGAAAGTGAGCGTTTGCTTCGTCTGCCACTGTTCTACAACCTCGCGCCGGTGAATCAGCGCACGGTGATTAATACCCTTCTGAGCTACTTCCGCTGATATGTCACTGGCGAAAGCATCGGTGTGGACCGCCGCGTCCACACTCGTCAAGATTGGCGCAGGGCTGCTGGTTGTAAAAATGCTGGCGGTGTCATTTGGCCCTTCTGGTGTCGGGCAGGCCGGTAACTTCCGTCAGCTCGTCACCGTACTCGGCGTGCTTGCCGGGGCCGGTATTTTCAACGGTGTCACCAAATACGTAGCGCAGCATCACGACGATGAGGCCGCGCTGCGTCGGGTGGTCGGCACGTCCTCGGCGATGGTGCTCGGGTTCTCCACGCTGCTGGCCATCGGCTTTTTACTGGCGGCCGCGCCTGTCAGTCAGGCACTCTTCGGCAATACCCATTACCAGGGGCTGGTACGTCTGGTGGCGCTGGTGCAGATGGGGATCGCCTGGGCTAACCTGCTGTTAGCCTTAATGAAAGGTTTCCGTGACGCCGCCGGAAATGCGCTGGCGCTGATTCTGGGCAGCCTTATCGGCGTGATCGCCTATTATGTCTGCTATCGTCTTGGCGGCTATGAAGGCGCGCTGCTTGGTCTGGCGCTGGTTCCGGCACTGGTGGTCATTCCCGCCGCGTTTATGCTGATGCGCAGGCGCACTATTCCCCTGAGCTATCTCAAGCCGCAGTGGGACAAAATTCTGGCGGGGCAGTTAGGGAAATTTACCCTGATGGCGCTCATCACTTCCGTCACGCTCCCCGTGGCGTATGTGATGATGCGAAACCTGCTGGCAGCGCACTACAGCTGGGATGAGGTCGGGATTTGGCAGGGTGTCAGCAGTATTTCTGACGCCTATCTCCAGTTTATTACCGCCTCGTTCAGTGTCTATTTGCTGCCGACTCTGTCGCGATTGACCTCCCGACAAGACATCACCCGCGAAATTGGCCGCTCACTGCGTTTTGTGCTTCCTGCGGTGGCTGCCGCGAGTTTAACCGTCTGGCTGCTGCGCGACGTCGCCATCTGGCTGCTGTTCTCTGCGAAATTTACCGCGATGCGCGACCTGTTCGCCTGGCAGCTGGTGGGCGATGTCCTGAAAGTGGGTGCTTACGTCTTCGGCTATCTGGTGATTGCCAAAGCCTCTCTGCGGCTGTATATCCTGGCAGAGATTAGCCAGTTCACGCTGCTGACCGGTTTCTCGCACTGGCTGATCCCAACGCATGGCGCGCTGGGGGCGGCTCAGGCCTATATGGCCACTTACATTGTCTATTTTGCTGCCTGTTGCGGCGTATTTTTACTTTGGCGTAGACGCGCATGACTGCACTGATTCACGTGTTGGGTTCGGATATCCCGCATCACAACCGCACAGTATTACAGTTTTTTAATGACTCGCTGGCGGCCGGCAGCGCCGACGCGCGCGAGTTTATGGTCGCGGGCCAGGATAAGGGGCTAAGCGCCGCCTTTCCTGCGCTGTCGTTAAGCTTCTGGCCGGATAAATCCGCGCTGGCAAACGCGGTGATCGCTAAAGCCAAAGCCAACCGCGAGCAGCGTTTCTTCTTTCACGGCCAGTTTAATACCGGCCTGTGGCTGGCGTTGCTGAGCGGCGGCATCAGGCCTGCGCAGTTTAACTGGCATATCTGGGGCGCGGATCTGTATGAAGTGTCGCGTGGCTGGAAATTCCGCCTGTTCTATCCCCTGCGCCGTATGGCTCAGGGGCGCGTTGGCTGCGTGTTTGCGACGCGCGGCGACCTGAACTTTTTCGCGCAACAACACCCAAACGTGCGCGGCGAACTGCTCTATTTCCCCACGCGTATGGACCCTGCGCTGAACACGATGGCGAACGATACGCAGCGCGAAGGCAAGCTGACCATACTGGTGGGCAACTCCGGCGATCGCAGTAACGAACACATCGCAGCGCTGAAAGCCGTGCATAAGCAGTTTGGCGACACGGTGAACGTGATTGTGCCGATGGGCTATCCTGCACATAACGACGCGTATATTGCGGAAGTCCGTCAGAGCGGGTTGGCGCTGTTCAGCCCGGATAATCTGCAGATCCTTAGCGAAAAGCTCGAGTTTGACGACTACCTGGCCCTGCTCAGAAAATGCGATCTCGGCTACTTCATCTTTGCGCGCCAGCAGGGGATTGGCACGCTGTGCCTCCTGATTCAGGCCGGCGTTCCGTGCGTGCTTAACCGTGAAAATCCCTTCTGGCAGGATATGGCGGAGCAGCACATTCCGGTGCTGTTTACCACGGACGATCTCAATGAGGACGTGGTGCGCGAAGCACAGCGTCAGCTGGCGTTGGTGGATAAAAATGCCATCGACTTTTTCAGCCCGAATTTTCTCACGCCCTGGCATCAGGCGCTGCGGATAGCTGCAGGAGACAAAGCATGAGCCAGTTGGAATTTAGCGGCTTACTGGTGATTTGGCTTCTGGCCTCGCTGTTTATCGGCACGCTCACCTGGTTTGAGTTCCGCCGCGTGCGCTTTAACTTCAACGTCTTTTTCTCGCTGCTGTTTCTGCTGACCTTCTTCTTCGGCTTCCCGTTGACCAGTATTCTGGTCTTCCGCTTTGACGTGGCCGTCGCCCCGCCAGAAATTCTGATGCAGGCCCTGTTGTCTGCTACCTGTTTCTACGCGGTGTACTACGTCACCTATAAGACCCGTTTACGTCCGGTGAACCACGCGCCGCGCCGTCCACTGTTCACCATGAATCGGGTGGAAACGCACCTGACCTGGGTGATGCTGATGATTATCGCGCTGGTAAGTGTCGGTATTTTCTTCATGCATAACGGCTTTTTGCTGTTCAAACTGCACTCTTACAGCCAGATTTTTTCCGCCGAAGTATCCGGCGTGGCACTTAAGCGTTTCTTCTATTTCTTCATCCCCGCGATGCTGGTGATCTACTTCCTGCGTCAGGACAGCAAAGCCTGGCTGTTTTTCCTCGTGAGTACGGTGGCATTTGGTCTGCTGACCTATATGATCGTCGGCGGGACGCGCGCGAATATCATCATTGCCTTCGCGATCTTCCTGTTTATCGGCATCATTCGCGGCTGGATTTCGCTCTGGATGCTGGTTGCGGCAGGGGTGTTTGGGATTGTCGGCATGTTCTGGCTGGCGCTCAAGCGCTACGGCATGGACGTAAGTGGTGACGAAGCGTTTTATACCTTCCTGTACCTTACCCGAGACACCTTTTCGCCATGGGAAAACCTGGCGTTACTGCTGCAAAACTACGACAAAATCGACTTCCAGGGGCTGGCCCCCATCGCGCGTGATTTCTACGTCTTTATCCCGACCTGGCTGTGGCCCGACCGGCCTGGCGTGGTGCTGAATACGGCGAACTACTTTACCTGGGAAGTGCTCAACAACCACTCTGGCCTGGCGATCTCCCCGACGCTGATTGGCTCGCTGGTGGTGATGGGCGGCGTGTGGTTTATCCTGCCGGGCGCCGTGGCTGTTGGGCTTATCATCAAATGGTTCGACTGGCTTTATGTGCGCGGGAACGAAGAGACCAACCGATATAAAGCGGCAATTTTGCACAGTTTCTGTTTTGGTGCCATTTTCAATATGATCGTGCTGGCGCGTGAAGGGCTGGATTCGTTTGTGTCACGCGTGGTGTTTTTCATGGTGGTCTTCGGTCTCTGTCTGCTGCTGGCGAAACTGTTGTACTGGCTGTTTGATAGCGCGGGCCTGATTCACCGACGACTGACGCGGGCAACCAGCACGCTTTCCCAAGTCTGAGTAAGGATAATAATGACTGACAATACCTCTGCGCCGGTCTATGCGCTGCGCGGTCTGCAGCTCATCGGCTGGCGTGATATGCAGCATGCGCTGGATTATCTCTGCGCTGATGGGCAGATTAAATCCGGCACCCTGGTGGCCATCAATGCCGAGAAAATGCTGGCGATTGAAGATAACGCGGAAGTGAAAAGCCTGATTGAAGCCGCCGAGTTTAAGTATGCCGACGGCATCAGCGTGGTTCGTTCGATTCGCAAAAAGTTTCCACAGGCACAGGTCTCTCGCGTTGCCGGCGCCGATCTCTGGGAAGCGCTGATGGCGCGGGCAGGGCAGGACGGAACGCCAGTATTCCTGATTGGCGGTAAACCCGATGTGCTGGCGCAGACGGAGCAGAAACTCCGCGCGCAGTGGAATGTTAATATCGTGGGCAGCCAGGATGGCTACTTCAAACCCGAGGATCGTCAGACGCTGTTTGAACGCATTCGCGACAGTGGCGCGAAAATCGTGACCGTGGCGATGGGCTCTCCGCGCCAGGAAATCCTGATGCGCGACTGCCGTCTGGTTTACCCGAATGCCCTGTATATGGGCGTTGGCGGCACCTACGACGTCTTCACCGGCCATGTGAAGCGTGCGCCAAAAGTGTGGCAAAACTTAGGGCTGGAGTGGTTATATCGCCTCTTGTCCCAGCCGAGCCGCATCAAACGACAGATTAAACTCCTGCGCTATCTGGCCTGGCATTACACCGGCAAAATGTAATCAAAATGTAGCGCGATGTGCTATTCGCGCTGCAACCCGCCTGCAAAACTGCTGCGTTTCTGTGCAATACGTTCATTTTTTTAATGCATCGTTTGCCATTTAGCAGGATTTAAGAAACCATTCCTCCCCGTATTTCAGTACCCAAAATAATAACCGGCAAAAGCCGGGCAACAGCAAACACAACCGAGGATTTATGGCAGAGAAAAAACCTGAGCTTCAGCGTGGGCTGGAAGCTCGTCACATTGAATTGATAGCGCTAGGCGGCACTATCGGCGTCGGCCTGTTTATGGGCTCCGCAAGCACGCTTAAATGGGCAGGCCCGTCGGTCTTACTGGCGTACATCGTCGCAGGACTGTTCGTCTTCTTCATCATGCGCTCGATGGGCGAAATGCTGTTCCTTGAGCCGGTTGCCGGTTCATTCGCCGTTTACGCGCACAAGTACATGAGCCCCTTCTTCGGCTATCTCACGGCCTGGTCTTACTGGTTTATGTGGATGGCGGTGGGGATATCGGAGATCACAGCGATAGGTGTCTACGTCCAGTTCTGGTTCCCGGAAATGGCACAGTGGATACCCGCGCTAATCGCCGTAGGGCTGGTAGCGCTTGCGAACCTTGCGGCTGTGCGTCTGTACGGCGAAATCGAGTTCTGGTTTGCGATGATTAAAGTCACCACCATTATCGTGATGATTGTGGTGGGGCTGGGCGTGATCTTCTTTGGCTTCGGCAACGGCGGTCAGGCGATTGGCTTTGGCAATCTGACCGAGCATGGCGGCTTCTTTGCGGGCGGCTGGAAGGGCTTCCTGACGGCGCTCTGTATTGTGGTTGCGTCCTATCAGGGGGTGGAGCTTATCGGTATCACCGCCGGGGAAGCGAAAAACCCGCAGGTCACGCTGCGTAGCGCGGTCGGCAAAGTGCTGTGGCGTATCCTGATTTTCTACGTGGGCGCGATTTTTGTTATCGTCACCATCTTCCCCTGGAACCAGATTGGCACCACCGGCAGCCCCTTCGTGCTGACCTTCGCGAAAATTGGTATCACGGCGGCGGCAGGGATTATCAACTTCGTGGTGCTGACGGCGGCGCTCTCAGGCTGTAACAGCGGTATGTACAGCTGTGGACGTATGCTCTATGCACTGGCGAAAAACCGTCAGCTTCCGGCGGCGATGGGTAAAGTCTCCCGCGCTGGCGTGCCTGTAGCGGGCGTAACGGTCTCCATTGCCATTCTGCTGATCGGCTCGTGCCTGAACTACATCATTCCCAATCCACAGCGCGTGTTTGTCTATGTCTACAGTGCCAGTGTGCTGCCGGGCATGGTGCCGTGGTTTGTGATTCTGATTAGCCAGCTGCGTTTCCGTCAGGCGCACAAGCAGGCGATCGCCAGTCACCCGTTCCGCTCCATTATGTTCCCGTGGGCGAACTATTTAACGATGGCGTTCCTGATTTGCGTCTTAATCGGCATGTACTTTAATGAAGATACCCGCATGTCGCTGTTTGTCGGGATTATCTTTATGGCCGCTGTGTCGATTGGCTATAAGCTTTTTGGTCTCAGCCGCCACGCTGAAATCCAGAAAGTGGAGTAATAAGCGACAAAATGCACAAAGCGTAACCAAACGCGCATTATTTTCAAAAAAGCACTAGACAGCAGACCGAGACCTCCGTAATATCCAGCCCCGCAACGGCGCTAAGCGCCCGTAGCTCAGCTGGATAGAGCGCTGCCCTCCGGAGGCAGAGGTCTCAGGTTCGAATCCTGTCGGGCGCGCCAATAAAGTAGTGTGGCGTTCGAGCTGCGGTGGTAGTAGTACATACCGCGTGAAAGAATAAGTAGTGGTGGCTATAGCTCAGTTGGTAGAGCCCTGGATTGTGATTCCAGTTGTCGTGGGTTCGAATCCCATTAGCCACCCCATTATTTGATAAGTTGTGACATTGCGACGGTGGCGGAATTGGTAGACGCGCTAGCTTCAGGTGTTAGTGTCTTAACGGACGTGGGGGTTCAAGTCCCCCCCCTCGCACCACGACTTAACGAATTGAACTAAAAATTCAAAAAAGCAGTACATCGGCGAGTAGCGCAGCTTGGTAGCGCAACTGGTTTGGGACCAGTGGGTCGGAGGTTCGAATCCTCTCTCGCCGACCAATTTTGAACCCCGCTTCGGCGGGGTTTTTTGTTTTCTGTCGTTTATTCCTCTGTTGTCATTTCCCGACAACGTTAATTCTATTTGTCGCGATTCAGAGACAGCTAATCAACTGTTTTATATGACTATTCTTCTTTAGCGATAATTGTGTCGTTCTCAGGAGACACTTGCGCCAAATTTAGGTCCTTTTCAGCTGTTCTGAATACCCCATCAAAATAAAAATTCCTTTCTTCTTATCATGTTGCGAAATGTAAAACTTCTTTTTGTAACCCTGGCACGTAACGTGCAATAATATACGCGTAGATGCTCATTCCATCTCTTATGTTCGCCTTAGTGCCTCATAAACTCAGGAATGACGCAGAGCCATTTAAGGTGCTTATCGTCCACAGACAGATGTCGCTTCGGCCTCATCAAACACCATGGACACAACGTTGAGTGAAGCACCAAATATGTTGTCAAACAGACCTGTTTAACGCCTGCTTTTATAGCAGGCGTTTTTTTATGGGCGATCCTCAGGATTGCGGCAATAAAAAAGGAGGCCCATGGGCCTCCTGATTCGCACTGCTTAAGCTTACTGACCGTTGTTCTGCAACGTTAACAGCAGGCCATCGCGACGCATGGCAGCGGCTTCTTCCGGCTTGTGCTGTTTGTCCAGCGTATCGGCCAGCCAGGCGTAGTCAAACGCATCCGGGCGCTGTTTCAGCGCTGCGCGGAAAGCGAGACTTGCCTCCTGCCATTCGCCGTGTTTCATCAGCGACTGGCCCAGCGTACTCCACAGCAGCGGGCGGTCACCCACGGTTTTGATCTGCTGGCGCAGCATCTTTTCCATCTGCTCAGGATTGTTGGTTTTAAGACGTGGGATCACCATCACCAGACGGTCATCATACTGACGTTTCAGGCCATCAAGGATGATCTCCTGCGCTGTGTCATGATCGTCACATTCGATGAGATGTTCGGCCATCGCCACCTGCAGTGGAACCTGCTGGCGCGTTTTGCGGCTCTGATTTTTCCACCAGGTTTTCAGCCCATCGCTGCCCAGATCGGCTCGCGCCTGATCCATCAGACCAATCCACGCCTGGCGCTGCAGCTCATCACGATGCTCATCATCGCCCACGTTGGCTTTCGCCATCGACGGGATGATATCCAGCAGTGAACCCCAGGCGCCGGTGCGGATATAAGCCTGCTCGGCAAGACGCAGCACTTCCGGATGGCGCGGGGTGATCTCAAGCAGACGGTCAACGCCATGACGCGCGGCGTGATTCTCATTGCGTGCCAGCTGGATGCGCACGCGGGTGATTTCTACCGGGATCTGATCATTCGATGCCAGCTCCGACGCGCGCTCCAGATGTTGATTCGCACGCGCTTCATCCCCACGCTGCTGGGCCGCTTCGGCGGCTAACAGATAGTTCACCACCGGCTGCTCGGCATGGTCGGCATTTTTCGACATCAGCTTTTCAACCTGCTGATAATCGCCTTCGGCCAGTTTAAGCAAAGCCTGTTCAGTCTGTTTGCGCGCGCGGCGGCGTTTGCGGCCAACGAACCAGCCACGGGTGTGCGCACCGGTACGGAAGATGCGGCGCAGGATCCATTCGATCGCAAACAACACCACCATGGTGAGGATCGCGATGATCATCAGACCCGTCACGCTGGTTTCAATGTTGTAGTTATCGGTCTGGATCAGGACATAGCCCTGATGGCCAGCAATCAGCGGCCCGAGGACGATCCCTGCGATCAACAATAAGAAGAGTAATAAGACTTTTAACATGATCACTCTCCTTGAGGTGCGCTTTCAGGGGCTGGCGCAGGGGCTGCTGCATCCGGCTGCGCTGCAACGCCAGGCTGGGCCAGCAGGTTGCGCACGCGGGTTTGCATCAGTTTTTCCAGAATCGGCTGGCTTTCGAGTTTGTCCGGGACATTCATGGTGATATTTTGCTGGCTGAGCTTATCAACATCGTCCAGGAACGCGGTCGTCGTGGCATCGCTGGTATCGTAGTAAGCACGTACCCACGTTGAAACATTATCCAGCGCTTGCTTGTAGGTCTCTTCCTGATGACGCGGGACGGCCTGCGCCGCAACCAGCAGTCGGGAGCGGATGTTCTCGCGAAGATAGACGTCCTGATTCGGCGCTAACAGCGGAACAGCGGTTTCGTCGCGGCGGCGGACAGTGATGAAGCTGTCCATAAAGTTCTGCCAGCTTTTTTGCAGATTGATACGCCACTCGCTCAGGGAGCTAGACAGCTCCGTGCCGTCGGAATCCATCGGGGAGTCGTCGTCGTTGTTATCCGCGAGGCGCAGGTTATCAATCGAATTCGACAGCTGATTGACCTTCAGAATGATGCCGTCGTAATCGACCTGCGAAACCGCACCCAGGCTGGCGATATCTTCGGTAATGGCGCGACGCGCGGCGATCAGGCTCGGGTCGTTCATGTCGGCCAGGCTGGCGTCGGCGCTTTTCAGCAGCGCGGCGGCGGTGGTGACATCCTGATCGCTCCACAGTTTACGCCCGGCCAGTTTGACCAGGAAATCGGCCTGAGAGAGCAGCCAGGTTTTGGCATCGGTGCCGGAAATGGTCGCCACTTTTTGCTGCACTTCGCCGAGCTGTTTCGTCAGCTCTTCCTGGCGAGAGTTGGCTTCGGCCAGCTGCGTAGACTGCTGCTTAATGACACCTTCCAGCTCTGCTTTCTGCGTCTCCTGCGCTTTTTGCAGGGCGGTGATTTGATTCACCAGCGCATCGCTGGTGACCATCTGGTTAGTGGCCTGTTTTTTTACCAGACCGTATAAACCGACACCGGCCGCCAGGGCAATGGCGATAGCTATCGCGCTCAGCGCCAGGCTGGTTTTATTGCTGCCGTTTTTTTTCTCAACAGTGTGTTCAGTCTTTTCTGGCTGCGGCGGGGTGGCCACAGTCTCCCTGGTCTCTTCAACCACGGCGGAGGATTTTTCTTGTTCCGTCATTATGGCTTCCCATTATGAGAGTTATTGTAATGCGCGCAGCAGCGCATCGTTGTCGGCGTTATCAGCGATCCGAATATCTTGCCAGCCCAGTTCCCGGGCGAGGCTCGCCAGACGCTCACTGACGACCAGAAGCCGACAGCGGAGTAACCAATTTTCACGATACCATTGCGGAATGAGCGACCAGAGCTGCTGTAGCATTTCGCCGCTGGTGATGACGATGGTATTCACGCCGCGCGTGTGCCAGCGCATCGCTTCCTGCGCGCCGTCATAATGTTTTGCACAGCGCTGGTAGCATTCGCAGAACGTGACGTCAGCCCCACGGGCGCTTAAGGTTTCGCCCAGCAGTTCACGACCACCATTTCCACGCAAAATCAGCGCACGCTTTCCCGCAACAGTTTGTAATTCAGGTAATTGTAGCAAGATTTCGCTGATTTCCCGATCTAACGGGTATTGGACGTCAATTCCGCTGACCGCATGCAGGGCCAGGGCGGTGGTGCGTCCAATGGCGAAATAGCGCGGCGCAGTCGGCCAGTGCTGTTTCTCTTGCTGCAGTTGGGCGTGTGCAAATTCCACGGCATGTTGTGATAAGGCGAAAACCAAATCGCCTTCATTCAATGCGTGCAGATGGTCGGCGAGCGCAGAGAGCTGCCGGCCAGGAGAGAATTCAATCAGCGGAAAACTCCATGCCACCTGCCCCAGTGCGCGCAGACGGCTCACTAACTGCTCTCCTGCGGGAGAAGGGCGGGTGACGAGAATATTCATGCTGGTGGCTCTCCGTTGTAGACGTCTGCCAGAATTTCGCGGGCGCCGTTATTCAGCAATTCTTCTGCAAGCGAGATGCCGAGCGCTTCGGCGTCTTGCGCCCGTCCGCGGCGTTCGCCACGCACCATCTGTGAACCGTCCGGTGCGCCAACCAGCGCACGCAGCCACAGTTCATCGTCAATGAATTCAGCATAGCTGCCAATCGGCACCTGACAGCCGCCTTCAAGGCGGGTGTTCATGGCGCGCTCAGCTTTGACGCGAATCTCGGTTTCGTCGTGATTCAGCGGTGCCAGCAGGGCACGGGTGCGGTCGTCGTCAAGACGACACTCAATCCCCACCGCGCCCTGGCCGACGGCCGGAAGTGAAAGCTCTGGCGCAAGGGCAACGCGTACACGAGACTCCAGCCCCAGACGTTTCAGGCCCGCAACCGCCAGAATAATGGCATCGTAATCGCCGTTATCCAGTTTGCCGAGACGTGTACCGACATTGCCGCGCAGGGAGCGAATCACCAGGTCCGGGCGGCGCTCAGCCAGCTGACACTGACGGCGTAAACTTGACGTGCCAACCACGCTCCCTACGGGTAAATCGTCCAGAGAAGCGTAGTGGTTTGAGACGAACGCATCGCGCGGATCTTCGCGCTCGCAAATCGTCACCAGGCCCAATCCCTCGGGGAATTCGACCGGGACATCTTTCATGGAGTGGACGGCGATATCGGCGCGGTTCTCAAGCAGTGCAACTTCCAGCTCTTTGACGAACAGGCCTTTTCCGCCCACTTTCGCCAGCGGCGTATCAAGGATCACATCGCCGCGCGTCACCATAGGAACCAGTTCGACACGCAACCCGGAATGGCAGGCTTCGAGGCGCTGCTTAACATATTGTGCCTGCCATAGCGCAAGGGGGCTTTGGCGTGTGGCAATTCTCAAAACATTGTCTAACATGCTTGTTACCGTCATTATCGTCCGCAGACCATCCTAACATTGTTGACTCTGGGATGTCAGTTTTACGGTCGATGAAGGGGTGAGGGACAAGGCGGTGCGCAGGACACCCGCTGCCGTATTAAGGAATTTACACGTACAGAACGGTGCTACACTTGTATGTAGCGCATCTTTCTTTACGGTCAATCGGCAAGGTGTTAAATTGATCACGTTTTAGACCATTTTTTCGTCGCTACCACCATTGAGTGAGGACGAAAAAGGGTAACGGTTCTTTTTTGAAATACTGCGGGCTCGTAATCATTGCTCTTTTGAACGATTGCTACGTCCGGCAACATCAGGCGATATGTCTTGTACCTCTATATTGAGACTCTGAAACAGAGACTGGATGCCATAAATCAATTGCGCGTGGATCGTGCGCTTGCTGCCATGGGACCTGCTTTCCAACAGGTTTACAGTCTGCTGCCAACTTTACTGCACTATCACCATCCGCTGATGCCAGGTTACCTCGATGGTAACGTTCCCCAGGGCATTTGCCTTTTCACGCCTGATGAAACTCAACAGCACTATCTGACCGAGCTGGAACTCTACCGTGGCATGCCGCCGCAGGTGTCTCCAAAAGGTGAGCTGCCGATAACCGGCGTCTACACCATGGGGAGTACCTCATCCGTAGGCCAAAGCTGTTCTTCTGACCTTGATATCTGGGTCTGCCATCAGTCCTGGCTCGATAATGACGAGCGCCAGTTGCTGCAGCGTAAATGCAGCCTGCTGGAGAGCTGGGCGGCGTCGCTCGGCGTGGAAGTGAGCTTCTTCTTGATTGATGAAAACCGTTTCCGCCATAACGAAAGCGGCAGTCTCGGTGGTGAAGACTGTGGCTCCACGCAGCATATTTTGCTGCTCGACGAATTTTACCGTAGCGCCGTGCGCCTCGCCGGGAAGCGTATTCTGTGGAATATGGTGCCGTGCGAAGAAGAAGAGCATTACGACGATTACGTCATGTCGCTCTACTCGCAGGGCGTCCTGACGCCAAACGAATGGCTGGACCTGGGCGGTTTAAGCTCCCTGTCCGCCGAAGAGTATTTTGGCGCGAGCCTGTGGCAGCTCTACAAGAGTATTGATTCCCCGTATAAAGCGGTGCTGAAAACCCTGCTGCTGGAAGCCTACTCCTGGGAATACCCTACGCCGCGACTGCTGGCGAAAGATATCAAACAGCGTCTGCATGATGGAGAGATCGTCTCCTTTGGCCTCGATGCCTACTGCATGATGCTTGAACGCGTGACCGAATACCTGAAAGCCATTGATGACACCACACGTCTCGACCTGGTGCGTCGATGTTTCTATCTCAAAGTCTGTGAAAAACTCAGCCGCGAACGCGCATGCGTTGGCTGGCGTCGTGAAGTGGTCAGTCAGTTAGTCAAAGAGTGGGGCTGGGACGAAGAACGTTTGTCTATGCTCGATAACCGCGCCAACTGGAAAATTGATCAGGTGCGTGAAGCGCACAACGAACTGCTCGATGCGATGATGCAGAGCTATCGTAATCTGATTCGCTTCGCCCGCCGTAACAACCTCAGCGTTTCCGCCAGCCCGCAGGATATCGGTGTTTTAACCCGTAAACTGTACGCTGCGTTCGAAGCGCTGCCGGGGAAAGTCACGCTGGTTAACCCGCAGATTTCGCCGGACCTGTCAGAACCTAATCTGACCTTTATCTATGTTCCGCCAGGCCGCGCCAACCGCACGGGCTGGTATCTGTACAACCGTGCGCCAAGCATGGATTCGATCATCAGCCATCAGCCGCTGGAATATAACCGCTATCTGAATAAGCTAGTGGCCTGGGCCTGGTTTAACGGCCTGCTGACATCGCGGACGCGCCTGTTTATCAAAGGCAATGAGGTCGTTGATCTCGCCAAATTGCAGGAAATGGTTGCCGATGTGTCGCACCACTTCCCGCTGCGTCTGCCAGCGCCAACACCAAAAGCGCTCTACAGCCCGTGTGAGATTCGCCATCTGGCGATTATCGTCAACCTGGAATACGACCCGACGGCGGCCTTCCGCAATCAGGTGGTCCATTTTGATTTCCGCAAGCTGGATGTCTTTAGCTTTGGCGAGCAGCAAAATTGCCTGGTCGGCAGCGTGGATCTGCTGTATCGCAACTCGTGGAACGAAGTGCGTACCCTGCATTTTAACGGCGAGCAGGCGATGATCGAAGCGCTGAAAACCATTCTCGGCAAAATGCACCAGGACGCTGCGCCGCCGGATAGCGTGGAAGTGTTCTGCTACAGCCAGCATCTGCGTGGCCTGATTCGTACCCGCGTGCAGCAGCTGGTGTCAGAGTGTATCGAACTGCGCCTGTCCAGTACGCGTCAGGAAACCGGGCGCTTCAAAGCGCTGCGTGTCTCCGGTCAGACCTGGGGCCTGTTCTTTGAACGCCTCAACGTCTCTGTGCAGAAGCTGGAAAACGCGATTGAGTTCTACGGCGCGATTTCCCACAACAAGCTGCACGGCCTCTCTGTGCAGGTGGAAACGAACCACGTCAAACTGCCGCAGGTGGTGGATGGGTTTGCCAGCGAAGGGATTATCCAGTTCTTCTTCGAAGAAGCGGCCGATGAGTCCGGGTTTACCATTTATATTCTGGATGAGACCAACCGCGCCGAGGTATATCACCACTGCGAGGGCAGTAAAGAAGAGTTGGTGCGCGATGTGAGCCGCTTCTATTCGTCCTCACACGACCGCTTCACCTACGGCTCAAGCTTTATCAACTTCAACTTGCCGCAGTTCTATCAGATTGTGAAAGTCGATGGCCGCGCGCAGGTGATTCCGTTCCGCACCCAGGTTATCCCCGCTCCGCCGGCCAACCAGGACGCGAATCAGCCGCTGTTGCAGCAGTATTTTTCCTGATAATTACCCCTGGCCGGATAAGCGCATCAAGCGCCATCCGGCATGATCACCTCAATCTAACGTAACATTGCCGCTTCTACGCACATCAATAGGCCATGAAAAAAGTTCGGGTGAGACAATCGTTTTGCACAGTTCAGGATTGGTCGTGTAATAACCCATAAGATCCTTGTCGTGACAGGGGCTGTAGCCTGCAAACATAAGTCCGAAAGGGACCAGGTAAGATATGATCAGAGAAATAGCGAGAGTAAAAACCCAAACAGGGATAAATATACTATCGATGATGGTAGTCTTATCGGGCGATCTTATTCCCGGGTAGAATAAAGCGCGAAGCGCGATAAAGATGCCGTAGAGCAAAAAAGGAATCCCACCCACCATAGCAGCAGACATTCGGTAATAAAAAATAATGTCGCCATGATGAATCAGCGAGATAACGCTTCGCATGGGAATTGATGCTAAAGCAAAATGAAGGAATGCTGACATTGCTATCACCAGAAAGATAGCTGCACATTTCATCATTATGACAGTGCGCCAGTTTTTTTTCTGTGTAGTTTTCATTTCACCAACCAGGGTTAAGAATTCTAAAAATTGACTGGTTGCCATGCTCAAGATTCCATTCAGCCATTATTTGTTCTTCAATTAGCGCTTGATGTAATAACATTTTAATACGATAAGAAAGATGAAAATGGTCATCCAAAGAATTCAACTCTGCATTAAGAAAAAGACCAAGCAAGATTATAGCGCCTGGACCAACAATAACAGCCGAAGTAAAAAGCATCGCTACCCCTCCGACAAAACCAATCACCGCCCCACCAACAATCGCTTTTACGATATCCATCGGGGCATCCACCAAAAAATCATTCAGTGTATAGTCCGACTTGAAAATAAGCTCTACTCCCCGCCATGCCAGCGAAAAAAGGATACAGCATTTGATACCACCGACAATGGCGCCAAAGAACCCTCGTTTACCAATGGCCAGCTCTATCATCTGAACATTACGCGCACCGTAACGGGTTCCTTTTAAAATTCTACGCAAACCTGGATAGCCTATGATTTTAATGTAAGTTTGACCCTGTAATTTGTACTCTGTGGCCTTGATACGCAGAGATGAGAAATGACGAACAAGCTCACCGGCTGGGTTATAGTAGGTTGTCAGTCGGTTGAGAGAGTGGAACCCATCCACCATATCTTTGATATTGCCCGGCCCCGCCCTGTAGGAGAAAAACGCGTCTATACCTCCGAGAAGATCATTTATTATCCCCTGAGCTTCTTCCAGTGTGAGTAATAAAATATGGTGGCTCTCATTAATGAACGTTTCATTAAGCATTGCCATATCACCCAGCATAGGATTCATGCTGGGAAACGGATGAGAGTCGTGGTTGTCCCAGGGGTTTGGATCTGTGTGCCATTCATTCATATTCATTATCATTCCTTGAGATTATAAAATTCGCTCACTCCACAAACTGTATGCACTGGTTCCGGCTGAGAAATGCTCCCAGGTGATAGATTCATAACTGAAGGAAACTTTTTCCTGTGATTCTGCTCCGTTTTCAATAACGCTGTGCGGAATGACTGTTTCCAGGTGCAAAATGTGGGCGTTGGTCAGCTTTATTTTATAGTAAAGCTCATTCATTCCTGCCCGGTTGGTACGGTAAACACTGAATTCACAGGTGAGCGTTTCGTTATCATTTATGGCTTTTCCTAACAGAGGAGAAGATTTATCGATGGGTTTTACAATACTTAACTCCTGATGATTAACGTTCTGTACGCGAGAGAGGGCATGCTTGAGCGCATACACCATGATTTGATCAACATGGGCGAGTTGGGCCTTATTACCGATTGAACTCATGGATGCACAGCCAGCAGAAATTAACCCTTGCTGGTTGCCATTCAGGGTTAAATAAACCAAGTCAGACATATCATTTCCTTATTATATATTCAGCCGGATTATAAGTTTTGGAGTTGCAGTGTAATAACGAAAATAATTCTGTGCCCGACCCAAAAAGAAATCAATCGATTTAGTGTAATGATGAAGTGTGAATAAAAGAGGAATTTAAATTAATTAACGGAAGGTCTACTGGGGATCTATGAAATAAATAAAAAGGAAAAGCGTGTTTTTGTGAATACCGTTTCCAGAAAGAAACGGTATCAATTCACTTAACGGAAGCTGACGTCCTCGCCCGCCTGCTGCGTCGCAGCCTGCTCCAGCAGATCCCAGAACGTTTCGCCGCTACGGTCACACACCCACTGGTCGTCTTTCAGATCGAAATGGTAGCCGCCCTGTTTTGTTGCCAGCCACACCTGGTGCAGCGGCTCCTGGCGGTTGATAATAATCTTACTGCCGTTTTCGAAGCTGAGCGTCAGCACGCCGCCGTTGATTTCACAATCGATATCGCTGTCGCCATCCCAGTCGTCCAGGCGCTCTTCAATGGTCTGCCACAGGGTATCGGCCAGGCGATGGAATTCACTGTCATTCATGGTTTTGTTCCTGTTTTTTGTGATGGCGGCAGTATAACGCTAAATAATTCCCGTTGCAGGAAAGCGGCTAACTCTTGCTTTTGTGTCTTCTCCTGCGATGATAGAAACAGAAAGCATGAACTTACGGGCAACCCATAATGAAAAACGTTTTTCGAACGCTTGCCGTTCTCATCACACTGTTTAGTCTGACTGGCTGTGGTCTGAAAGGGCCGCTTTACTTCCCGCCAGCCGATAAAACAGCGCCGCCGCCAACCAAACCCGTTCAAACCCAGATTGAATCATCGACGCCAGTGAGCAACGATCGCGGCGATAACGGTGGCCCAAGCCAGGTCAACTACTGACAATCAGTTGTTCAACCGCGCAATGGAGTAAATGATGCAGTTCTCTAAAATGCATGGCCTTGGCAACGATTTTATGGTCGTCGACGCGGTAACGCAGAATGTCTTTTTTTCCCCTGAGCTGATTCGTCGCCTGGCGGACAGGCATCTGGGCGTGGGGTTTGATCAGCTGCTGGTCGTTGAGCCACCCTACGATCCGGATCTCGATTTTCACTACCGTATCTTTAATGCTGACGGTAGCGAAGTTTCCCAGTGCGGCAACGGCGCGCGCTGCTTTGCGCGCTTTGTGCGTCTGAAAGGGCTGACCAACAAGCGCGATATCCGCGTCAGTACGGCCAATGGCCGCATGGTGCTCAGCGTCACCGACGACGAGCTGGTGCGCGTGAACATGGGCGAGCCCAACTTCGAGCCTTCTGCGGTCCCGTTTCGCGCAATCAAAGCGGAAAAGACCTATATTATGCGAGCGGCCGAGCAGACAGTATTGTGCGGCGTCGTCTCGATGGGCAATCCCCATTGCGTGATTCAGGTTGATGATGTTGATGTCGCTGCCGTTGAAACCTTAGGCCCGATTATGGAAAGCCATGAGCGCTTCCCTGAGCGCGCCAATATCGGTTTCATGCAGGTGGTGAAACGTGAACATATCCGCCTGCGCGTCTATGAGCGCGGCGCGGGCGAAACGCGGGCCTGTGGCAGCGGCGCGTGCGCGGCTGTGGCTGTGGGTATCTCGCAAGGGTTACTGGCAGAAGAGGTTCGCGTGGAATTGCCGGGCGGTCGTCTTGATATCGCCTGGAAAGGTCCGGGTCATCCACTGTATATGACTGGCCCGGCGGCACATGTATACGACGGGTTTATCCATTTATGAAACAACCAGGGGAAGAACTTCAGGAAGCAATAACGGAGCTGGACGACCGGACTGTTGTTGATTATCTGCTGCGCAATCCTGAGTTTTTTATCCGCAATGCACGCGTGGTCGAACAGATGCGCGTGCCGCATCCGGTGCGCGACACCGTCTCGCTGGTCGAATGGCATATGGCGCGCTCGCGCAAGCACATCGATCAGCTGGAAGAGAACATGACCCTGCTGATGGAACAGGCCAGCAATAACGAAAGCCTGTTTTATCGTCTGCTGCATTTGCAGGCGCGGCTCGCGTCGGCGCACAGCCTGGACGAGTTTCTCAGCCGCTTTCATCGCTGGGCGCGTGAGCTTGGGCTGGCAGGCGCGACTATTCGTCTCTTTCCCGACCGCTGGCGCATCGGTGCCCCCTCCGGTTTCACGCATCTGGCGCTAAGCCGTCAGGCGTTTGAACCGCTGCGCATTCAGCGTCTTGGTCATGAGCATCACTATCTCGGTCCGTTGAACGGTCCTGAACTGCTGGTGGTGCTTCCTGAAGCCAAGGCTATCGGCTCGGTTGCCATGTCCCTGATGGGGCGCGAAGGCGATTTGGGCGTGATGTTATTCACCAGCCGCGACGCGCATCATTATGAGCAGGGACAAGCCACGCATTTGCTGCAGGAAATCGCCCTGATGCTCCCTGAGCTGCTGGAGCGCTGGATTGAGCGCGTATGACGGATTCCCTGCTTGCGCCTCTGGTGGTGCGTTTCCTGCGCTATCTGGGCGTTGAACGTCAGCTTAGCCCGATCACGCTGCTGAACTACCAGCGTCAGCTTGATGCCATCATGCAGATCGCCGATGAAACCGGCCTGATGAGCTGGCAACAATGTGATGCTGCGATCGTGCGCGGGTTTGTGGTGCGCAGTCGCCGCAAAGGTTTAGGCCCGGCGAGTCTCGCGTTACGTCTCTCTGCCCTGCGCAGTTTCTTCGACTGGCTGGTGAGCCAGGGCGAGCTAAAAGCCAATCCGGCGAAAGGCATCGCTACCCCGAAAGCACCGCGCCATCTGCCGAAAAACATCGACGTTGATGACGTGAATCGGCTGCTGGATATCGATCTTAACGATCCGCTGGCGGTACGTGATCGCGCCATGCTGGAAGTGATGTACGGTGCGGGCTTACGTCTTTCGGAACTGGTGGGGTTAGATCTTAAACATCTCGATCTGGATACCGGCGAAGTGTGGGTGATGGGGAAAGGCAGCAAAGAGCGCCGTTTACCGATTGGCCGCAATGCAGTGGTATGGATTGAGCACTGGCTCGATCTGCGCGGGCTGTTTGGCGCCGAAGAGAACGCGCTGTTTCTCTCGAAGCTTGGCAAGCGGATCTCCGCGCGAAATGTGCAGAAGCGTTTTGCTGAATGGGGTATTAAGCAGGGGCTGAACAGCCACGTTCACCCGCACAAACTGCGCCACTCTTTTGCCACCCACATGCTGGAATCCAGCGGCGACCTGCGCGGCGTGCAGGAGCTGTTAGGCCACGCCAATTTATCGACCACTCAAATCTATACCCATCTTGATTTTCAACACCTTGCTTCGGTGTATGACTCGGCGCATCCACGCGCAAAACGGGGGAAATAATGCGTTTTTACCGCCCACTGGGTCAGATCTCTGCCCTGACGTTTGACCTTGATGACACCCTTTACGATAACCGCGAAGTGATTCTGCGCACCGAGCAGGAGTCGCTGGCGTTTGTGCAAAACTACCATCCCGCTTTAAAAACGCTGCAAAACAAAGATTTTCAGCGCCTGCGCCAGGCGTTGCGCGAAACCGAACCGGACATCTACCACGACGTAACCGAATGGCGTCGTCGTGCGGTAGAGCAGGCGATGCTGAATGCCGGGCTGAGCGCGCAAGAGGCGGCGCTGGGCGCAGAAGCTTCAATGGCGAACTTTGCCAAATGGCGCAGCCGGATCGATGTGCCGCAGGAAACGCACGACACCCTGACGGCTCTCGGCAAAAAATGGCCGCTGGTGGCGATCACCAACGGCAACGCGCAGCCGGAACTGTTTGGCCTGGGCGATTATTTCCAGTTCGTCCTGCGCGCGGGCCCGCACGGGCGCTCGAAGCCTTTTAACGACATGTATCATCTGGCTGCCGAAAAACTTGATTTTCCGCTGGGCGAGATCCTGCACGTCGGCGATGACCTGACCACCGACGTGGCGGGCGCGATCCGCTGCGGAATGCAGGCCTGCTGGATCAAACCGGAAAGGGCCGACCTGATGCAGACCGCCGACAGCCGCCTGTTGCCACACATCGAAATTTCGCGGTTGGCATCCCTCACCACGCTGATATAATCACCAGCAGTATTGTATAAATCAACAGTATGCCCGGCAGAAAAAACGCTGTCGGGCAGATGACTTCTGGCGGTGCCAATGGACGTTTCTTACCTTCTCGACAGCCTTAATGACAAACAGCGCGACGCGGTTGCCGCGACGCGGACCAATATGCTGGTGCTGGCAGGGGCGGGCAGTGGTAAGACGCGTGTTCTGGTGCATCGCATCGCATGGCTGCAGAGCGTAGAGAACTGCTCGCCGTACTCCATCATGGCGGTGACCTTTACCAACAAAGCGGCGGCAGAGATGCGCCACCGTATCGCACAGCTGATGGGCACCAGCCAGGGCGGCATGTGGGTGGGCACGTTTCATGGGCTGGCGCACCGTCTGCTGCGCGCGCACCATATGGATGCCAATCTGCCGCAGGATTTTCAGATCCTCGACAGTGAAGACCAACTGCGCCTGCTTAAACGCCTGATTAAGGCGATGAATCTCGACGAGAAGCAGTGGCCGCCGCGTCAGGCGATGTGGTACATCAACAGCCAAAAAGACGAAGGGCTACGCCCGCACCACATTCAGAGCTTCGGTAATCCGGTGGAGCAAACCTGGCAGAAGGTCTATCAGGCCTATCAGGAAGCCTGCGACCGCGCGGGGCTGGTGGATTTCGCCGAGCTGCTGCTGCGCGCCCATGAGCTGTGGCTCAACAAACCGCATATTCTTCAGCATTACCGCGAGCGCTTCACCAACATCCTGGTGGACGAATTCCAGGATACCAACAACATTCAGTACGCGTGGATCCGCCTGCTGGCGGGCGATACCGGCAAAGTGATGATCGTCGGTGATGATGACCAGTCGATTTACGGCTGGCGCGGCGCGCAGGTGGAAAACATCCAGCGCTTCCTGAACGACTTCCCGGGCGCCGAAACCATTCGTCTGGAGCAGAACTACCGTTCAACCAGCAATATTCTGAGCGCCGCAAACGCCCTGATTGAAAATAACAACGGGCGACTGGGCAAAAAGCTGTGGACCGATGGCGTCGACGGTGAGCCGATTTCAATTTACTGCGCATTCAACGAGCTGGATGAAGCCCGCTTTGTGGTCAACCGCATTAAAACCTGGCAGGAAAACGGCGGAGCGCTTGAGCAGTGCGCCATTCTCTATCGCAGCAACGCCCAGTCGCGCGTGCTGGAAGAGGCGCTGTTACAGGTCAGCATGCCGTATCGCATTTACGGCGGCATGCGCTTCTTCGAACGTCAGGAAATCAAAGATGCGCTCTCCTATCTGCGCCTGATTGCCAACCGCAACGACGACGCGGCCTTTGAGCGCGTGGTGAACACACCCACGCGCGGTATCGGCGATCGCACCCTCGACGTGGTGCGCCAGGCCTCCCGTGACCGCCAGCTCACCCTTTGGCAGGCGTGCCGTGAGCTGTTGCAGGAAAAAGCGCTGGCAGGACGCGCCGCGAGCGCGCTTCAGCGCTTTATCGAACTGATCGACGCGCTGGCACAGGAAACGGCCGACATGCCGCTGCACGTGCAGACGGACCGGGTGGTGAAAGATTCCGGTCTGCGCATGATGTACGAGCAGGAAAAAGGCGAGAAAGGCCAGACGCGTATTGAGAACTTAGAGGAACTGGTGACGGCAACGCGCCAGTTCAGCTACAACGAAGAAGACGAAGATCTGATGCCGCTGCAGGCATTCCTCTCCCACGCGGCGCTGGAAGCGGGCGAAGGGCAGGCGGATACCTGGCAGGATGCGGTTCAACTGATGACGCTGCACTCCGCGAAAGGGCTGGAGTTCCCGCAGGTGTTTATCGTCGGGATGGAAGAGGGGATGTTCCCAAGCCAGATGTCGCTCGATGAAGGCGGGCGTCTGGAAGAGGAGCGTCGGCTGGCCTATGTGGGCGTCACCCGTGCGATGCAAAAGCTGACCCTGACCTATGCCGAAACGCGCCGTCTGTACGGCAAAGAGGTCTACCATCGCCCGTCGCGCTTCATCGGTGAGCTGCCGGAGGAGTGCGTCGAAGAGGTGCGTTTGCGCGCCAGTATCAGCCGTCCGGTCAACCATCAGCGGATGGGCACGCCGATTTCGGAAAACGATACGGGCTACAAGCTGGGCCAGCGCGTTCGTCATTCCAAATTTGGCGAAGGCACCATCGTGAATCTGGAAGGCAGTGGCGAGCACAGTCGCCTGCAGGTGGCGTTCCAGGGGCAGGGGATCAAATGGCTGGTCGCGGCTTACGCCAAGCTGGAAACAGTGTAACATTCAGAAAAATATCATTATTTTGTAATAATCTGCTAGCCTTATAAGCTGAAGGCTATTTATTGCTCTTCAGCGTTCCGTTGCGTGTTGACGCCACAGTTATTGCTGGCGTAACATGCGCGCACGATTACGCTAAGAGGACATTCGCCTTGGACACACCCAGTAGATACTGGCTCAATTCCCTGTCATCCAGGAACAACTCCTAAGGCTATCTCCTCTTGCTGATGGCCTTAGTGGTTGTCAGCGACCTGCTTAACTCCCGTCGCGCTGAGTCAGGCTTTTAATGGTCTGAAACCCATATTGTTTCTGTGTGCCCACCGAACTGTCCGATATTTTTTGCATTGGGAGTCCCGGTCATGTTGAGCGCATTTCAACTGGAAAAAAACCGACTGATTCGGCTTGAAGCTGAAGAGTCACAGCCCCTCATTGATGCCGTATGGGTGGATCTGGTCGAGCCGGACGACGATGAACGCCTTCGCGTACAATCAGAGCTCGGACAAAGCCTGGCGACCCGCCCGGAACTGGAAGACATCGAGGCCTCCGCGCGTTTCTTTGAAGACGAAGACGGCCTGCATATCCACTCCTTCTTCTTCTATGAAGATGCGGAAGATCACGCCGGTAACTCCACCGTCGCATTTACCATTCGTGATGGCCGCCTGTTCACCCTGCGCGAACGCGAGCTGCCTGCGTTTCGTCTCTACCGCATGCGTGCCCGCAGCCAGGCGATGGTAGATGGTAACGCCTACGAACTGCTGCTCGACCTGTTCGAAACCAAAATCGAGCAGCTGGCGGACGAAATCGAAAACATCTACAGCGATCTGGAAAAGCTGAGCCGCGTGATCATGGAAGGCCATCAGGGCGATGAATATGACGAAGCGCTGTCGACGCTGGCGGAGCAGGAAGATATCGGCTGGAAAGTGCGTTTGTGTCTGATGGATACCCAGCGCGCCCTGAACTTCCTGGTGCGTAAAGCGCGTTTACCGGGCGGTCAGCTGGAGCAGGCGCGTGAGATCCTGCGCGATATCGAATCCCTGTTGCCGCACAACGAATCCCTGTTCCAGAAAGTTAACTTCCTGATGCAGGCGGCGATGGGCTTTATCAATATCGAGCAGAACCGCATCATCAAGATCTTCTCGGTGGTGTCGGTGGTGTTCCTGCCGCCAACGCTGGTGGCGTCGAGCTACGGGATGAACTTTGAGTTTATGCCGGAACTGCGCTGGAGCTTCGGCTACCCGGGCGCGATTATCTTTATGATCCTCGCCGGGCTGGCACCGTATCTCTATTTCAAACGTCGTAACTGGCTTTGAGCGTGATGCCGGGTGGCAGCTACGCCTTCTCCGGCCTACGTAACCTGTAGGCCAGAGTGGCAAAGCGCCCACCGGCAAAAAATCACACTCCTTTTCGCACTCTACGCTGGGTATAAATCGCATCGGCGACGAATACCGCCAGCGCCACCCAAATGAACGCGAACGTCACCATCTTATCCGCACCCGGTACTTCGCCGTAGAACACCACCGCCAGCAGGAACATCAGCGTCGGGCCGATATACTGGAAGAAGCCAAGCGTGGAGAGGCGTAAGCGTGTGGCGGCACCGGTGAAGCACAGCAGCGGGATGGTGGTGACAACACCGGCGGCAATCAGCATCAGATTCAGCGACCACGGATTATTCGCCATATGGCTGGTGCTGCTGTCGGCGATGCCGAACAGATAAATCGCGGCCAGCGGCAGCAGCCACAGGGTTTCAAACAGCATCCCGGTTTGCGCTTCCACGGCGATTTTCTTACGCACCAGGCCGTAAAACGCAAAGCTAAACGCCAGCCCCAGAGCAATGATCGGCAGCGAGCCGAAGGTCCACAACTGTACCAGTACGCCGCAGAGCGCCAGGAGTACCGCCACCCACTGCATTCGGCGGAAACGCTCGCCGAGGAAAAGCATCCCCAGCACGATATTCACCAGCGGGTTAATAAAATAGCCGAGGCTCGCTTCCAGCATATGGTGGTTATTCACCGCCCAGATGAACAGCAGCCAGTTGCCGCCGATCAGCACCGCAGACAGCGCCAGCAGGAAAATCTTCTTCGGGGTTTGCATCAGCGTTTTCACGCCCGACCACTGGCGGCTCACGCTCATCAGCGCCACCATAAAGAAAAAGGACCAGATCACACGGTGGGTGAGGATTTCGTCGGCCGGGACAAAGTAGATCAGCTTGAAGTACGCAGGCGCGATACCCCATATAAAATAAGCGGCCAGAGCGAGTAAAACGCCCTGCCGCGTCTGTTTAGCATCCATCGGGATAATCCGTTACAAAAAAGTAAATTCATTTTACCCGATTACACCTTCTCAACCCACCATATAAGTGGCGGTTGCGCTGGCGATGTAAACCTGCTCTTCGTTATGTAATTCGACGCGAGCGACGGCGACCTTATTGCCTGCGCGCAGCAGACTGCTGGTGGCGGTAAAACGATTCCCGCGGCCTGGCCGTAAATAATCTACGCGTAAATCAATGGTGCCCATTCTGGATAAGCGCTGACGCAGTTCATCTTCGTTGATGGTGTCATGGCGCGCCAGCGTGCTGCCCACGCAGACCAGCCCGGCGGCAACATCCAGCGCAGAAGCGATCACTCCGCCGTGCAAAATGCTTTGCGCCCAGTTTCCCACCATCATCGGCTGATTGTTAAAGCTGAGCTGAGCGAATCCCTTCTCGTAACGTTCAAGCTCCAGCCCCAGCGCGCGGTTAAAGGGCATGTGATAGACAAAAATCTCTCCCACCAGTTTCAGAGCTTCTTCAGCGGTAAGCGTGGCTGACATGAAAAGTCGCATCCTTCGTTGTTAACAAAATGTTGATTTTATGCTTCAGAGATAAGGAATTCCACTTTCAGAAACGAAGAGGGGAAGTTAATTGAGAAATAGGTAGAATGTGGCCCACATAACTATTCACATAATTTCATTTTGCAGGAGAACCCCACCGATGCGGACGTATCTGGGTTGGTTACTGGCGGCGGTTACGCTGCCGCTCACAGCATTTGCGCAGGAAGCGACGCTCAAGGAAGTGCACGATAAGCCCGCCGTTCGCGGCAGCATTATTGCTAACATGCTTCAGGAGCACGATAACCCGTTCACGCTCTACCCGTACGACACAAACTATGTGATCTACACTCAAACGAGCGATCTCAACAAAGAAGCGATCAGCTCCTATAACTGGTCTGATAATGCGCGTAAAGACGAAGTGAAGTTCCAGCTCAGCCTGGCCTTCCCGTTCTGGCGCGGCATTCTGGGGCCGAACTCGGTTCTGGGCGGCTCATATACCCAGAAATCCTGGTGGCAGCTCTCCAATAGCGGCGAATCTTCTCCGTTCCGCGAAACCAACTATGAGCCGCAGCTGTTCCTCGGTTTTACGACCGACGACGAATTTGCCGGCTGGACGCTGCGCGATGTGGAGTTTGGCTATAACCACGACTCTAACGGCCGTTCCGATCCGACCTCGCGTAGCTGGAACCGCCTCTATACCCGTCTGATGGCGGAAAACGGCAACTGGATGGTGGAAGTGAAGCCGTGGTATGTGATTGGCGATACGGACGACAACCCGGATATCACCAAATACATGGGCTACTATCAGCTGAAGATTGGCTATCAGCTGGGCGACGCGGTGCTGAGCGCCAAAGGCCAATACAACTGGAATACCGGCTACGGCGGCGCAGAGCTGGGCCTGAGCTATCCGATGACCAAACATGTACGCATCTATACTCAGGTGTACAGCGGTTACGGCGAGTCGCTGATCGACTACAACTTCAATCAGACCCGCGTCGGCGTGGGCGTGATGCTTAACGATCTTTTCTAGCCTGCTAGAATGTTTTTGCGTTAAACGTTGAAGTTTCTCTCTCAGGCGCTGAAAATAGCGCCTGTTTTGTATCTGGCAAATGGGGTTAACGTGGCGCAGGCGGAAGTAATGAATCAGGAATCGCTGGCTAAACAGGTTTTGCATGAAACCTTTGGCTACCAGCAATTTCGCCCTGGCCAGGAAACCATCATTGAAACCGTGCTGGAAGGCCGCGACTGTCTGGTAGTGATGCCGACAGGCGGCGGCAAATCCCTGTGCTATCAGGTTCCCGCGCTGGTGCTGGATGGTCTTACGGTGGTGGTTTCACCGCTCATCTCCCTGATGAAAGACCAGGTGGATCAGCTGCTGGCGAACGGCGTGGCCGCTGCCTGTATCAACTCCACTCAGACTCGTGAACAGCAGCAGGAAGTGATGGCCGGATGCCGTACCGGGCAGATTCGCCTGCTGTACATCGCCCCGGAACGTCTGATGCTGGACAACTTCCTCGAACATTTGGCGCACTGGAACCCGGTGCTGCTGGCGGTCGACGAAGCACACTGTATCTCCCAGTGGGGTCACGATTTCCGCCCGGAATACGCCGCGCTCGGCCAGCTCCGCCAGCGTTTCCCGGCGCTGCCGTTTATGGCACTCACCGCCACGGCGGATGACACCACGCGTCTGGACATCGTGCGCCTGCTCGGGCTAAACGATCCCTTTATTCAGGTCAGCAGCTTCGACCGCCCCAACATCCGCTACATGCTGATGGAAAAATTCAAGCCGACGGACCAGCTTCTGCGCTACGTGCAGGAGCAGCGCGGCAAATCCGGCATTATTTACTGCAACAGCCGTGCGAAAGTGGAAGACACCGCCGCGCGTCTGCAAAACCGTGGCTTTAGCGCTGCGGCCTACCACGCCGGTTTAGAAAACCATATCCGCGCCGATGTGCAGGAAAAATTCCAGCGTGATGACCTGCAAATCGTGGTCGCGACCGTGGCGTTCGGGATGGGGATCAACAAACCGAACGTGCGCTTTGTGGTGCATTTCGACATCCCGCGCAATATCGAATCCTACTATCAGGAGACGGGCCGCGCCGGGCGTGACGGTCTGCCTGCCGAAGCGATGCTGTTTTACGATCCGGCGGATATGGCGTGGCTGCGCCGCTGCCTGGAAGAAAAACCGCAGGGGCAGCTGCTGGATATCGAGCGTCATAAGCTCAACGCGATGGGCGCGTTTGCCGAAGCGCAAACCTGCCGTCGACTGGTCTTGCTTAACTACTTTGGTGAGGGACGCCAGGAGCCGTGCGGTAACTGCGATATCTGTCTCGACCCGCCAAAGCAGTACGATGGGCTGATGGACGCCCGTAAGGCGCTCTCAACCATTTACCGCGTGAATCAGCGCTTTGGTATGGGTTACGTGGTGGAAGTGCTGCGCGGTGCAAATAATCAGCGTATCCGCGAGATGGGCCACGATAAGCTGCCGGTTTATGGCATTGGCCGCGAACAGAGCCACGAACACTGGGTGAGTATTATCCGCCAGCTGATTCACCTCGGTTTCGCCACGCAAAATATCGCCCAGCATTCCGCGCTTCAGCTCACGGAAGCGGCGCGTCCGGTGCTGCGCGGTGAGTTAGCGCTGCAGCTTGCGGTTCCACGCGTCGTCGCCCTGAAACCGCGCGTGATGCAGAAATCCTACGGCGGCAACTACGACCGCAAGCTGTTTGCCAAACTGCGCAAGCTACGTAAAGCGATTGCCGACGAAGAGAACATCCCGCCGTATGTGGTGTTCAACGATGCGACACTGATCGAAATGGCCGAGCAGATGCCGCTCAGCGCCGGTGAAATGCTGAGCGTCAACGGCGTTGGTACGCGCAAACTCGAGCGCTTTGGCAAAGAATTTATGGCGCTCATTCGTTCCCATGCTGATGGTGACGATGAGGAGTAGTCAGTCCGGCTAAAAAGTGCCAGGATGGTGACTCACTGAATTATTTTCCCGCGAGTTAATTATGTTAATGCTATTCCTCACTGTGGCGTTGGTGCACATCGTTGCGTTGATGAGCCCTGGCCCTGACTTTTTCTTCGTTTCGCAGACTGCCGTCAGCCGCTCCCGCAAAGAGGCGATGATGGGCGTGCTCGGTATTACCATGGGTGTCATGGTCTGGGCTGCCGTTGCGCTGCTTGGCCTGAACCTGATCCTCGCGAAAATGGCCTGGCTGCATAATATCATTATGGTCGGCGGTGGCTTGTATCTGTGCTGGATGGGCTACCAGATGCTGCGCGGTGCGCTGAAGAAAGAAGAGAGCGTAGCCGCTGAACCTAAGGTTGAGCTGGCGACCGGTGGACGCAGTTTCGTGCGCGGCTTACTGACCAACCTTGCAAACCCAAAAGCGATTATCTACTTCGGCTCGGTGTTTTCCCTGTTCGTCGGTGACGACGTCGGCGCGGGCGCGCGCTGGGGCATTTTCCTGCTGATCGTCGTCGAAACCTTCGCGTGGTTTACCGTGGTAGCGAGCCTGTTCGCTTTACCGTCCATGCGCCGTGGCTATCAGCGCCTGGCGAAGTGGATCGATGGCTTTGCGGGGGCGCTCTTCGCAGGGTTTGGGATTCACCTGATTATCTCCCGCTAATATCCTGAATGCCGGATGAGGTGCTTGCACCGCTATCCGGCTTTTCCCGGCTACGCATGCCTCGCCGACGCCAGCAACGCACCTACCAGCATAAACAACGACCCGAACACTTTGTTCAGCGCCTTCATCTGTTTCGGCCCTTTGATCCACGCGGCAATTCGTTGCGCCAGGGTCGCGTAACCAATCATCACAATGATATCGACGATAATGGTGGTGGCGCCGAGCACCACGTACTGCATCACCTGTGGCTGATGCGGGACGATAAACTGCGGAAAGAGGGCGGCGAGAAAGACGATGCTTTTCGGGTTGGTCAGGTTCACAAATACCGCGCGTTTAAACAGACGACCGCGCGTCTGGGTATGGGCGAGGGTATTCAGGTCAATCGAGCCTGCCGCGCGCCATTGCTGGATGCCCAGCCAAATCAGATAAGCTGCACCCGCCCATTTGAGCACTTCAAACGCCAGTACCGAACGCGAGAACAGTGTCCCAAGACCAATCCCCACCAGCACGATATGAATACCCAGCCCGGTCTGCAGTCCGGCAATGGACGCGACCGCGCCGCGATAGCCGTGGTTAATGGACGTGGTCATGGTATTGATCGCGCCAGAGCCAGGGGAAAGGCTCAGGATGATGGATGTCAGCAGGTAAGCGAACCACCACTCGAAGGTCATTTGAAACTCCCGAATCGTCTATTTTTATGCCACAATACGCTATTGTCGCGTCATTGTGTGACGCAACCAGAAAAAACGATATTCCTTGGCTTACAGGGGTGGAAACCCGATGTTTCAGCAGAAAAAGGACTGGGAAACACGCGAGAACGCATTTGCTGCTTTCTCCATGGGGCCGCTGACCGATTTCTGGCGTCAGCGCGAAGAAGCCGAAATCACAGGCGTGGATAATGTTCCGGTGCGCTTTGTTCGTTTTCGGAATGTCAAAAACGACCGCGTGATCGTGGTTTGCCCCGGTCGTATCGAAAGTTACGTTAAATACGCTGAACTGGCCTACGACCTTTTCCATCTTGGGTTTGATGTACTGATTATCGACCATCGTGGGCAAGGGCGCTCCGGTCGGTTGTTATCCGACTCGCACCGCGGGCATGTGGTGAATTTCAGCGATTATGTCGACGATCTCGCCGCGTTCTGGGAGCAGGAAGTGCAGCCTGGGCCGTGGCGCAAACGCTATATCCTGGCACACTCCATGGGCGGGGCGATTGCGACGCTGTTTTTACAACGTCATCCGCATCAGTGCGATGCCATCGCGCTCACCGCGCCGATGTTTGGCATCGTGATGCGCTTTCCGGACTGGATGGTGCGCCATATTCTCGACTGGGCTGAGGGCCATCAGCGCATTCGTGAAGGCTACGCGATCGGCACCGGTCGCTGGCGCGCCCTGCCGTTTGCCGTGAACGTGCTAACGCATAGCCGCCAGCGTTATCGGCGTAACCTGCGTTTCTACGCCGATGAGCCGCGCCTGCGCGTCGGTGGACCAACGTACCACTGGGTGCGTGAAGGTATCCGCGCGGGGGAGTCTGCGCTGGCCGGTGCGGGCAAAGATGCCACGCCAACGTTACTGATTCAGGCGGAAGAAGAGCGTGTGGTGGATAACCGCATGCACGACCGTTTTTGCGAATTGCGCGCCGCCGCCGGGCACCCCTGTGAAGGGGAGAAACCCTTGGTCATAAAGGGCGCGTACCATGAGATCCTTTTTGAAAAGGACACCATGCGCTCAGTCGCGCTCAACGCTATCGTCGAGTTTTTCGACAGGCATAACTGATTTCCTATTGAGGTTAAATTTTCCTATGTACCAGGTTGTCGCATCTGATTTAGATGGCACGCTGCTTTCTCCCGACCACACCCTGTCGCCTTACGCGAAAGAAACCTTAAAACTCCTGACAGCCCGTGGCGTGAACTTCGTCTTCGCAACAGGCCGCCACCACGTGGATGTGGGGCAGATCCGCGATAATCTGGACATCAAAGCGTACATGATCACCTCCAACGGTGCGCGCGTACACGACACCGACGGCAATCTGATCTTCACCCATAACCTCGATCGCGATATCGCCGCCGACCTGTTTGGCGTGGTGCATAGCAACCCGTCAATCGTCACCAACGTTTACCGCAACGACGACTGGTTTATGAACCGTCATCGTCCGGATGAAATGCGTTTCTTCAAGGAAGCGGTTTTCAACTACACCCTGTACGAGCCGGGTCTGCTGGAGCCAGAAGGGATCAGCAAAGTGTTCTTCACCTGCGAAAGCCATGAAGAGCTGCTGCCGCTGGAGCAGGCCATTAACGCGCGCTGGGGCGACCGGGTGAACGTCAGCTTCTCAACGTTGACCTGTCTGGAAGTGATGGCGGGCGGCGTATCGAAAGGTCACGCGCTGGAAGCGGTGGCAAAACGCATGGGCTACGAGCTGAAAGATTGCATCGCCTTTGGCGACGGCATGAACGACGCTGAAATGCTGTCGATGGCCGGGAAAGGCTGCATTATGGAAAACGCGCACCAGCGTCTGAAAGATCTGCACCCGGAGCTGGAAGTGATTGGCACCAACACCGATAACGCCGTGCCTAACTATCTGCGCAAACTGTTCCTTGAATAATCTTCATTTGATTATTTATTACTCAGTTGTCAACTGAAGAGTTCGCTACAATGCTCGTCCTTCTTTCTGAGAGACATGCATTGTGGCGCTACTCATTATCACCACTATCCTGTGGGCCTTCTCGTTCAGCCTGATCGGTGAATATCTTGCCGGACACGTCGACAGCTACTTCTCTGTGCTGATGCGCGTTGGGCTGGCTGCGCTGGTGTTCCTGCCATTCCTGCGCCTGCGCGGACAGACGATCAAAACCATTTTGCTGTACATGATGGTGGGCGCAATGCAGCTCGGCATCATGTATCTGTTCAGTTTCCGCGCCTATGTCTATCTGTCGGTATCGGAATTCCTGCTGTTCACGGTGCTGACACCGCTCTACATCACGCTGATTTATGACCTGCTGAGCAAACGCCGTCTGCGCTGGGGCTATGTCCTGAGCGCGCTGCTGGCGGTGGCCGGTGCGGCGATTATTCGCTACGACAAAGTGAGTGATCACTTCTGGACCGGGCTGATGTTTGTCCAGCTCGCGAACATCAGCTTTGCGATTGGCATGGTGGGCTACAAACGCCTGATGGAGATCCACCCGATGCCGCAGCACAACGCGTTCGCCTGGTTTTATATGGGGGCGTTCATCGTGGCGGTGGTGGCGTGGTTTATGCTGGGCAATCCGCAAAAATTGCCGACCACCACACTGCAATGGAGCGTGCTGATCTGGCTTGGGGTAGTCGCTTCAGGGCTGGGCTACTTTATGTGGAACTACGGGGCCACGCAGGTGGATGCCGGGACGCTGGGCATCATGAACAACGTTCACGTGCCTGCGGGGCTGCTGGTGAACCTGGCAATCTGGCAGGAACAACCCCACTGGCCGAGCTTTATTATTGGGGGAACGGTGATTCTGGCTTCCCTGTGGGTACATCGCCATTGGGTCGCTCCGCGCTCCGAACAAACGGCAGATGGTCGCAAGCGTGATTCCGCGCTGAGCGAATAAACGCCTCCGTGACCGGCTGACGCTGCTCGCCATCGCGCACGGCAGCGTACAGTCGGCTCCACAATCCCTCGCCCAGGGTTTTGGTTACTACGAGGCCCTGACGTTCAAAGCTCTCCACTACCCAGTGCGGCAGCGCCGCGATCCCCATTTTAGCCGCCACCATCTGAATCAGCAGCAGGGTGTTATCGACACTTTTCAGGTTCGGGCTGATGCCTGCCGGTTGCAGGAAATGGCGCCAGATATCCAGACGACTGCGCTGCACCGGATAGATCATCAGCGTTTCGGTCGCCAGATCTTCCGGCGTGACGCGCGTTTTCACCGCCAGCGGATGGTCAGGTGCCAGCACCAGGCGCACTTCATAATCAAACATCGGCGAATAGTGCAGACCGCTGCGCGGCAGAATATCGGAAGTCAGCACCAGATCCAGCTCGCCCTGCTGGAGAGACGGCTGCGGGTCAAAGGTCACGCCCGATTTAAAGTCCATCTCTACCTGCGGCCAGTTCTGACGGAAATTCTCAAGCGCGGGCGTCAGCCACTGAATACAGCTATGACATTCAATTGCGATGCGCAGCCGTGTCTGCTGCGGCTCATTGCAGGATTGCAGAGCGCTGGCGATTTGCGGCAGCACCTGATTTGCCAGCTGCAGCAAAATCTCGCCCTGCGGCGTAAAGCGCAGCGGCTGGCTCTTACGCACGAACAGACGAAAGCCAAGGCGTTGTTCCAGATCGCTGAACTGGTGGGACAGGGCGGATTGTGTTTGATGCAGCGTGGCCGCAGCCGCTGCGAGCGAACCGCAGTTCCGCAACGCTTGTAGCGTTTTCAGGTGTTTTATCTCGATCATGAAAGTCCTTCACTTCGCCATGAACAATTTGCGCTTGTGGATCATACAGTACATTCACATTATGGATGTGTAAACATCTGGATGGCTAAATAACGAATTCATAAGAGGCAGCGACATGACAATTATTAACCACACCCTCGGTTTTCCTCGCGTTGGCCTTCGCCGCGAGCTGAAAAAAGCACAAGAGAGCTACTGGGCGGGCAACGCCACCCGTGAAGAGCTGCTGGCGGTTGGACGCGAGCTGCGTGCGCGTCACTGGGATCAGCAAAAACAGGCAGGCGTGGATCTGCTGCCGGTGGGCGATTTTGCCTGGTACGACCATGTTCTGACCACCAGCCTGCTGCTCGGCAATGTGCCGGCTCGTCATCAGAACAACGATGGATCGGTAGATATCGACACCCTGTTCCGCCTGGGTCGTGGGCGCGCACCGACCGGCGAGCCAGCGGCAGCCGCAGAAATGACGAAATGGTTTAACACCAACTATCACTACATGGTGCCGGAGTTTGTAAAAGGCCAGCAGTTCAAACTGACCTGGAGGCAAATCCTGGATGAAGTGGACGAAGCGCTGGCGCTGGGCCACAAAATCAAACCTGTACTGCTCGGCCCGGTAACTTATTTGTGGCTGGGCAAAGTGAAAGGCGAGCAGTTTGACCGCCTGAGCTTGCTGAAAGACATCCTGCCGGTGTACCAGCAGGTGCTGGCTGAGCTGGCAAAACGCGGCATCGAGTGGGTACAAATCGACGAACCGGCGCTGGTGCTGGAGCTGCCGCAGGCATGGCTGGATGCGTACAAACCGGCTTACGACGCCCTCACCGGGCAGGTTAAACTGCTGCTGACCACCTATTTCGAAGGCGTCACGCCGAACCTCGACACCATCACCGCGCTGCCGGTGCAGGGCCTGCACGTTGACCTGGTTCACGGCAACGATGACCTAGCTGAGCTGCACAAACGCCTGCCGTCTGACTGGCTGTTCTCTGCCGGTCTGGTTAACGGACGTAACGTCTGGCGCGCCGATTTGACCGAGAAATACGCGCAGATCAAAGACATTGTCGGCCAACGTGATCTGTGGGTAGCTTCGTCTTGCTCCCTGCTGCACAGCCCGATCGATTTGAGCGTGGAAACGCGTCTGGATGCGGAAGTGAAAAGCTGGTTTGCCTTCGCCCTGCAAAAATGTGAAGAGCTGGCCCTGCTGCGCGATGCGCTGAACAGCGGCGACACGGCTGCGATTACCGAATGGAGCGCACCGATTCAGGCGCGCCGTCACTCGACTCGTGTTCACAACGCGGCGGTGGAAAAACGTCTGGCGGCGATCACCGCAAAAGACAGCCAGCGTGAAAATGCCTATGAAGTTCGTGCTGAAGCTCAGCGTGCGCGCTTTAATCTGCCGGCCTGGCCAACCACCACTATCGGCTCATTCCCGCAGACCACTGAAATTCGCGGCCTGCGTCTGGACTTCAAAAAAGGCAATCTCGACGCCAACAACTACCGCACCGGCATCGCCGAACACATTAAACAGGCGATTATTGAGCAGGAACGTTTGGGTCTGGACGTGCTGGTTCACGGCGAAGCCGAGCGTAACGACATGGTGGAATATTTCGGCGAACATCTGGACGGTTTCGTCTTTACCCAGAACGGCTGGGTGCAGAGCTACGGCTCACGCTGCGTGAAACCCCCGGTGGTGATTGGCGACGTGAGCCGCCCGGAAGCGATTACCGTCGAATGGGCGAAGTACGCCCAGTCTCTGACCGACAAACCGGTCAAAGGCATGTTGACCGGTCCGGTGACTATTCTGTGCTGGTCCTTCCCGCGCGAAGACGTGACCCGCGAAACCATCGCCAAACAGATTGCGCTGGCGCTGCGTGATGAAGTGGCGGATCTGGAAGCGGCAGGCATTGGCATCATCCAGATTGACGAACCGGCACTGCGGGAAGGTCTGCCGCTGCGTCGCAGCGACTGGGCGGCATATCTGGAGTGGGGCGTGGAAGCGTTCCGCATCAACGCCGCCGTGGCAAAGGACGACACGCAGATCCACACCCACATGTGTTACTGCGAATTTAACGACATCATGGACTCGATCGCCGCGCTGGATGCGGATGTGATCACCATCGAAACGTCGCGTTCCGATATGGAGTTGCTGGAGTCGTTCGAAGAGTTCGACTACCCAAACGAAATCGGACCGGGCGTGTATGACATTCACTCCCCGAACGTACCCAGCGTGGAGTGGATTGAAGCCCTGCTGCAGAAAGCCGCCCAGCGTATTCCGGCTGAGCGTCTGTGGGTCAACCCGGACTGCGGCCTGAAAACCCGCGGCTGGCCAGAAACCCGTGCGGCACTGGCGAACATGGTGAAAGCCGCGCAGAACCTGCGTCAGGCGTAATGCGATATGGCCGGGCGATTGCCCGGCCTAGGCATGACCGTCCATTAACCGGCTGATGTGAATGCTCAGCCACGTCAGCTCATCTTTCGGCAGCGTTAGCTGATACTTCTCCTGCACGTAATCGCGAATCACCCACGCGACGGTCATTGCGTCCGGGCGATGGCGCATCAGCTCCTGATAAAAATCCTCGGTCTCACTGACCACCACGCTTCCACTTAACACGCGTTCCGCGAAATAGCGCAGATGGGTGATAAACCGCCGGTAATTCACCGACTCCGTATCGATCGCTTTGCTCAGCTTGTAGCGCACAATCTCGGCGATGCGATTTACCAGTTCGACCTGCTGATGCGCGGAGCTGTTGTCATCCTGGCTGCTGGCGTTAATCAGATGGAACGCAATATTGACCGCTTCTTCTTCCGGTAACTCTACGTCAAAGCGTTCATTCACGTTGTCTCGCGCCTGCATTCCGACGCGGTATTCTTGCGGGTAATAGCGCTTCACTTCCCAGCTCAGCTTATTCAGGATCAACTGCCCGTTACGGCTACGCTCCACCGCAAAATGCAAATGTTCGGCGAGCGTAAACAGCAGCACGGAGTTCAGCTTTTCGCCGCACAGGCTGCGGGCGAGCGTGAGAATCTCATGGCTGACGTCAAAGTACGCCGCAGGAATGGTATCCGTCAGGGATAAAAAATGGCGGGATTTCAGATCGCTAAGCGGCAGAAAGACTTTCTCTACCTGCGCCAGGTCGATATGCGTACCGGGTTTGGCTCCGAAACCAATCCCTTTACCAAACAGGATCATCTCCCGCTGGTCGTGATCGACCAGCAGCATACTGTTATTGAGCGATTTTTTTATCGTTATCACGGTTATTCCTGCGGCCTGGCCGTTTAGCTCATGTCAGCGCCATTGCTGGCAATCACTCTCTGGTACCACCAGAACGACTCTTTTTTCAGGCGTTCCAGCGTGCCGTTACCTTCGTCATCCTGGTCGACATAAATAAAGCCGTAGCGTTTGGACATCTGCGATGTGCCCGCGCTGATAATGTCGATACAACCCCAGGTGGTGAATCCCATCACATCTACCCCTTCGTTGATAGCTGCCAATGTTTGTTCGAAGTGGGCGCGGAAATAGTCGATACGATAGCTGTCGTGGATCTTCCCTTCCTCGATGGTATCTTTTGCCCCTAAGCCATTTTCGACAATAAACAGCGGCTTTTGGTAACGGTCGTACAGTTCGAGCAGCGAGATTTTCAACCCGACGGGATCAATCTGCCAGCCCCACTCGGATGCAGGCAAGTACGGGTTTTTTACCCCCAGAATCGTGTTACCCGCGGTGCGCTCGACATCAGCCTGCGTCGATTCGGTGAGGGACATGTAATAGCTGAAGGAGACAAAATCGACGGTGTGATCTTTCAAAATACGATGATCGTCTGCCTGCATCTCAATCTGAATATCACGGCTGGCGAGATCGCGCAGGATCAGTGGCGGATATTCGCCAAAGACCTGCACATCGGCGTAAAAGTAGTTTTCGAGATTTTTTTTCAGCGTGGCCTCTACGTCCTGCGGGCGACAGCTGTGAGGATAGGTGGTGAGTTTCGTCAGCATGCACCCGACCTGGCTGCCGGGAATTTTGGCGTGGCAGTCGCGGGTCACCAGCGCAGAGGCCACAAACTGGTGGTGTAGCCCCTGATAAATATCCTGCTGCGCTTTTCCTGGCGCGCTTTTCTCTTCGCGAATCCCGGCGGTGGTAAACGGATGGCGATGAATGCTGTCGATTTCATTAAAGGTGAGCCAGTAGCGCACCAGATCTTTGTAGCGATCAAAGCAGACATTGCTGAACCGCACGAAAGCATCCACCACGTTACGATGTACCCAGCCGTTGTACTTCTCGCTCAGGGCCAGCGGCATTTCATAATGTGAGAGCGTGACGAGCGGTTCAATATTATGGCGTCGCAGCTCGCGGAACATCTCCTCGTAAAACTGCAGGCCCGCTTCATTAGGGGCCGCGTCCTCGCCTGTCTGGAAGATACGCGACCAGGCAATGGACACGCGCAGAACCTTAAAGCCCATCTCGGCAAACAGGGCGATATCGTCTTTATAGCGGTGATAAAAATCAATGCCGCGACGCTTGGGATAAAGCGCGTCGTTGCGCCCTTCAAACGCATCGCGGATATTTTCATCCGTCAGCGCCATATGACCGTCATAATCCTTCAGCGACAGGTTCGGCTTCCAGGTGATGGCGTCAGCGACGGACGGCCCTTTGCCATCAACGTTCCATGCTCCTTCGGCCTGATTAGCGGCAATCGCGCCGCCCCATAAAAAACCTTGCGGAAACGGGAGGGATTTATCCATTACACGGACTCCTTTAGCGTCATGATGATATTAGGATGAGTGTCTTTGTCGTGGTTACTGCCTGGTGTCAGCGAGAATCGTTCGCCATTCGTGACGATCATGACCACAACCGGATCCAGCCCGGCGGCGGTGATGATGTCGAGAGAAAACTCAATCAGTGTGTCGCCGCTTTTCACGTGCTGGCCTTCTTTCACCAGCGGGCGGAATCCATTGCCTTGCAGCCTGATGGTGTCGATGCCGATATGGAAAATCAGCTCAACCCCTGCATCCGTTAAGAGGCTTAGGGCATGACCGCTTTCAAAGACGTTAACGACCGTGCCGTCGGCGGGAGCACGCAGGACGCCCTGCGAAGGGACAATGGCTACGCCATCGCCCATGATTTTGCGCGAAAAAACGTCGTCGTTAACGTTTTCCAGCGGAATGATTTGCCCCTCTACGGGACGGATAAAGTGCAGTTCATCGGCCTGCTCCGGGGCGTTATCGCGCCATAACAGCAGAGCACTCAGAAAGGCGATGACAAAAGATAAACCGGCACCCGCAAAGGCCCAGACGATGTTCATTGGGTTATCGGGTGAGACGAACATGGAGATGCTGGCAAGGCCTGGCCCTACCAGCGCAAAGGCTTCGATGGCCATCCAGCCAATAAATGCGCCGCCAACCAGGCTACCCGCAAGCACGCTATAAAGTGCTTTTTTATTGAGAAGCGTGACGCCATACAGGGCGGGTTCGGTAATACCAAACAGCGCGGAAATTCCTGCGGAGAAGGCGGTGGATTTCAGTACCTTATCTTTGCTCCGGAGTGCAATGGCCAGACAGGCGCCAGACTCAGTGATGTTATGTGCCAGCGACGCAGGCAGATAGAGCATTTCACGCCCGAACTGGCTCATCGAGGCGACGGCATAAGGCAACATCGGCTTATGCATTCCGGCTGCGACCATAAACGGCAGCGCTGCCGCGAGTAATCCGGTCGCCACAAATCCCAGCTTGCCATAGAGCCATAAGATCACCGTGGCCAGGCCCGCGCCAAGCTCATAGCCCAATGGTCCCAGGATCAGCAACGTCACTGGCACCGTGACCAGCAGAGAGAGCATCGGCGAGAGAAAAATGCGCAGTGCGCCGGGAGAGTAACGGTTGAACAGCTTCTCGGTCTGAGCGTAAAACAGCACGCACAGAATGGCCGGGAAGACCTGCGAGGCATAGGCGACATTGCGCAGATCAAACGACATAAACTCCGCGCCATCAGCAAGTTGCTTCGTCATTGCCGGTAGCACCATTACCGCTACGGCAGAGACGGCAACCAGCACGTTCACTTTGAGCTTTGTCGCAGTGGTTATCGCCACCAGTATCGGCAGGAAATAGAGCGGGGCCGAGCCGATGTTATCCAGCACTTTGTAAGTGGAACTGTCGCGGCTGAGCCAGCCAAGTACATCCAGCAACAGCAGCAGCGATTTCAGTACGCCGCCGCCCGCAATGGCCGGGACCAGCGGCTGAAAGACGCTTATCACAAAGTCGACAATTTGCGCGCCACGATGCGGTTTGACCGTCTGAGCTGACGCATTTGCCTGGGGTGTGCCGATGAGGGAGCGCGCCGCTTCATAAACCTGCACCACTTCATGACCGATAATGACCTGGCACTGTACGTTGACGCGCACGCCGAGCACGCCATCAATTTTCGCCAGTTCGCGCTCGTTCACTTTCCCGTTATCGTAAAGGCTCAGCCGTAAGCGGGTGGAGCAGTGCTCGAGATGTTCGATGTTTTCAGCGCCGCCCACCTGGGCGATGATATCCAGTGCTGTCTGCAAGTGATTCATGTCTGGCCCCTGTCTCCAGAGCAAAAAAAAAGACCTGAAGCCCATTTCCCCCCGAAAGAGAGAGATGGGCTTCAGGTCTTGCCTACGGATCGTAGTTACACGCCTGTGCTTTTTATATCGTCGAAATTCTGTTTAAAAGTCAAACAACGGCTGCGGTTGTTGCGTCAATGTGTGAGCAACTTAACCCTTTTTCGCCCCATACTGCCTGAACCAGGCCAGCATACGTTGCCAGCCATCTTTGGCGGATTCTTCGTGATAACTCGGGCGATAGTCGGCGTTAAAGGCATGTCCCGCGTCGGGATAGACCACGATATCGGCTTTGGCATTGGCGGCACGCAGCGCCTGGCGCATGGTGTCCACACTCTCAAGCGAAATCCCGGTGTCTTGGCCGCCGTACAGCCCTAAAACCGGCGCGTTAAGATCGGTCGCGATATCCACCGGATGTTTCGGTGAATTCAGCGTTTTCTCACCGACCAGTTTGCCATACCACGCCACGGCGGCTTTCAGCTGCGGATTGTGCGCAGCATACAGCCAGCTGATGCGCCCACCCCAGCAAAAACCGGTGACCAGCAGACGGTGCGGATCACCGCCGTTGCGCGCGGCCCAGCTGGCGACGTGGTCCAAATCGGCAAGCACCTGCGCATCCGGCACTTTGCTGACCAGATTGCTGAAAAGCGTCGGGATATCGCTGTAATCATTCGGATCGCCCTGGCGGAAATAAAGCTCCGGCGCAACGGCCAGATAGCCTTCCAGCGCCAGACGGCGGCAGATATCGCGAATATGTTCGTGAACGCCAAAAATCTCCTGTATCACAATGACGATCGGCAACGGACCGTCGGCCTCTTTCGGGCGCGCGTGATAAGCGGGCATGTTTTCACCCTGCGAGGGGATCGAGGTTTCGCCTGCGGTAATGGCTTCTTCTGACGTGGAGACGATGGTCGCGGCGAGAGGGGCAGCAGCAGGTGCAAAATGGGTCTTTTGTGTCATGGTATTCTCCGTACCTGTAAGCGCAAAAGTAAATATAGACCTCAAGTTAACAACTCACAGTGCCCGAAACGGGCTATCTTTTGTGCAGCCCTGAACGATATAACTTGTTAATGTGATGTAAATCACTATTTTGTGGAAATTAACTGCAACCATTTTCATTCATGGTGAGGTGTGTCACGAAATTAAGCCTGGTGCTTCTGTAAAGTACCGTTTTACTTCTTCTGACACACCGACCCACAGAGGAGTCACCTATGTCTAAGTCTGATGTTTTTCATCTCGGCCTCACTAAAAACGATTTACAAGGGGCTACGCTGGCTATCGTCCCTGGCGATCCTGAGCGTGTGGAAAAGATCGCCGCGCTGATGGATAAGCCGGTTAAGCTGGCAGCGCATCGTGAATTCACCACCTGGCGTGCTGAGCTGGATGGCAAAGCGGTGATTGTGTGCTCGACCGGTATCGGCGGCCCGTCTACCTCTATTGCTGTGGAAGAGCTGGCGCAGCTGGGCATTCGTACCTTCCTGCGTATCGGCACCACGGGTGCGATTCAGCCGCACATCAGCGTCGGTGACGTTCTGGTGACGACCGCGTCTGTGCGTCTGGACGGTGCAAGCCTGCACTTCGCACCAATGGAATTCCCGGCTGTCGCGGACTTCGAATGCACAACGGCGCTGGTTGAGGCGGCAAAATCTATCGGCGCAACCACGCACATTGGCGTGACCGCTTCCTCTGACACCTTCTACCCAGGCCAGGAGCGCTACGACACTTTCTCCGGTCGCGTGGTGAGCCGCTTTAAAGGTTCCATGGAAGAGTGGCAGTCGATGGGCGTCATGAACTACGAAATGGAATCGGCAACGCTTCTGACCATGTGCGCAAGCCAGGGTCTGCGTGCGGGTATGGTGGCGGGCGTGATCGTTAACCGTACTCAGCAAGAGATCCCGAACGCAGAAACCATGAAGCAAACCGAAAGCCACGCGGTGAAAATTGTGGTCGAAGCGGCTCGCCGCCTGATCTAATCGCACAACATTCTGTTCAAGGCCGACACGTTCGGCCTTTTCTTTTTTGCGTAACGCCTCGCAGGAAATTCCTTTCAAACTGGACGTTTATACAGCACAATTCTATTTTGTGCGGGTAATGGTTTGATGCAGGAGGCGTTGTGGATATCTCAATCATCGTTTATGCGGCGATAGCGCTGGCGGGGCTGGTCATTGGCTGGCTGATCTCGAGCTATCAACATGCCCAGCAGAAAGCGGAACAACTGCTCGATCGTGAAGAGATCGTCGCTGAGTTGAGCGCTGCCAAACAGCAGCTGGCCCAGAGCAGCCACTGGCGCGATGAGTGCGAGTTGCTCAACAACGAACTGCGCAATCTGCGCGATATCAATACCTCCCTGGAAGCGGATCTCCGCGAAGTCACCACCCGTCTCGAATCCACCCAGCTGCATGCGGAAGATAAAATCCGCCAGATGATCAATAGCGAACAGCGCCTCAGCGAGCAGTTTGAAAACCTCGCCAACCGTATTTTTGAACAGAGCAATCGCCGCGTCGATGAACAAAACCGCCAGAGCCTGAATGGATTGCTGACGCCGCTGCGCGAACAGCTCGACGGCTTTCGCCGCCAGGTGCAGGACAGCTTTGGTCAGGAAGCCCGTGAACGCCATACGCTGGCGCACGAGATCCGTAATCTTCAGCAGTTAAATGCGCAAATGGCGCAAGAGGCGGTCAACCTGACGCGCGCCCTGAAAGGCGACAACAAAACCCAGGGCAACTGGGGAGAAGTGGTGCTAACCCGCGTGCTAGAGGCCTCCGGGCTGCGCGAAGGCTACGAATATGAAACGCAGGTCAGCATTGAGACCGATTCCCGCTCGCGGATGCAGCCTGATGTGATCGTGCGTCTGCCGCAGGGCAAAGACGTGGTGATTGACGCCAAAATGACGCTGGTGGCCTACGAGCGCTACTTCAATGCGGAAGACGACTTCACCCGCGAATCCGCGCTGCAGGAACACATCACCTCCGTGCGCAATCACATTCGTCTGCTGGGCCGTAAGGATTATCAGCAGTTGCCTGGCCTGCGTTCGCTGGACTATGTGCTGATGTTTATCCCGGTCGAACCGGCGTTCCTGCTGGCGCTCGACAGGCAGCCGGAGCTTATCACCGAAGCGCTGAAAAACAACATTATGCTGGTCAGCCCGACCACGCTTCTGGTGGCGCTGCGCACCATTGCCAACCTGTGGCGCTACGAACATCAAAGCCGTAACGCGCAGCAGATTGCCGATCGTGCCAGCAAGCTGTATGACAAAATGCGCCTGTTTGTCGACGATATGTCCTCCGTGGGGCAAAGCCTGGATCGCGCGCAGGATAACTATCGACAGGCCATGAAAAAACTCTCCTCCGGGCGGGGTAATTTGCTGGCACAAGCCGAAGCGTTTCGCACGCTGGGCGTAGAAGTTAAACGCGAGATTAATCCGGAACTGGCGGAGCAGGCCACGGCCCAGGATGAAGAGTATCGTCTGCGCGAAGGCGTGAATGAACGAAATATGAGCAGTGATGACAGTGAGTTAGCGGCACAAACCGCCCCTGAAACGCAGTCAGAACGATTCTTTCAGGGTGGTTGAATCGTAGGGCAAACGCGCCCAATCTGTTACACTTCATGCACATTTGACTGATTAGCAGGCACTGAGATGGTTGAAGATTCACAAGAAACAACGCACTTTGGCTTTCAGACTGTCGCCAAAGAGCAGAAAGCAGACATGGTGGCCCACGTATTCCATTCCGTGGCGGCAAAGTACGATGTCATGAATGACCTGATGTCATTCGGCATTCATCGCTTGTGGAAGCGTTTCACTATCGACTGTAGCGGTGTGCGCCGTGGTCAAACCGTTCTGGATTTAGCCGGCGGTACCGGTGATTTGACCGCAAAATTCTCCCGCATGGTCGGTGAAACGGGCCGCGTTGTACTGGCTGATATCAACGACTCCATGCTGAAAATGGGGCGCGAAAAACTGCGCAACATCGGCGTGGTCGGTAACGTTGAATATGTACAGGCTAACGCCGAAGCCCTGCCGTTCCCCGATAACACGTTCGACTGCATCACCATCTCTTTCGGTCTGCGTAACGTCACCGAAAAAGAAAAAGCGCTGCGTTCCATGTATCGCGTGCTGAAGCCGGGTGGACGTCTGCTGGTGCTGGAGTTCTCCAAACCAATTATTGAGCCGTTGAGCAAAGCGTACGACGCCTACTCATTCCATATTTTGCCGCGTATTGGCGAATTAGTGGCAAAAGACGCAGAAAGCTATCGCTATCTGGCGGAGTCTATCCGTATGCACCCGGATCAGGACACCCTGAAAGCCATGATGCAGGATGCCGAGTTTGAAAACGTTGAGTACTTCAACCTGACGGCGGGTGTTGTTGCGCTGCATCGCGGCTACAAGTTCTGACTGGAGGCAACGTATGCCTTTTAAACCGTTAGTCACCGCAGGCATCGAGAATGTCCTGAATACCTTTTTGTATCGCTCGCCTGCGCTGAAAACGGCGCGCCAGCGGCTAAACGGCAAGGTACTTCGCGTGGTGCTAAAAGAGTTCTCGACGCCGCTGGTGCTGGTGTTCAGCGAACGCCAGCTGGATGTCGTGGGCGAGTGGGAAGGCGACGCCGATTGCTCTGTCATTACGCACATGAGCGTGCTGCCAAAACTGCGCGACCGTCAGCAACTCACGGCGCTAATCCGCAGCGGTGAGCTGGAAGTCGAAGGCGATATTCAGGTGGTGCAAAACTTTGTCGCACTGGCCGATCTGGCTGAGTTTGACCCGGCGGAGCTACTGGCACCTTATACCGGTGACATCGTGGCCGAAGGCATCGGTAAGTTTCTGCGCGGCGGATCGTCCTTTTTACGTAAAGGCGTACAGCGCCAGCAACGCTATGTGGCTGAAGTGCTGACCGAAGAGTGGCGAATGGCGCCCGGTCCGCTTGAGATGGCGTGGTTTGCAGAAGAAACTGCCGCTGTCGAACGCGCGGTTGACGCGCTAACCCAACGGCTGGAAAAACTGGAGGGCAAATGACGCCTGGTGAAATTCGGCGCCTCTACTTTATCGTCCGCACCTTTTTGAGTTACGGGCTCGACGAGCTTATCCCCAAAATGCGTATTACGCTGCCGCTGCGATTCGGGCGGCGCATGTTGTTCTGGATGCCAAACCGTCATAAAGATCAGCCGCTCGGCGAGCGGTTGCGACTGGCGTTGCAGGAGCTCGGCCCGGTTTGGATTAAATTTGGGCAGATGCTCTCTACCCGCCGCGATCTCTTCCCACCGCAAATTGCCGATCAGCTGGCGTTGCTTCAGGACCGCGTTGCACCCTTCGACGGTGCGCGTGCCAAGCAGCAGATTGAAGAGGCGATGGGCGGCATTCCTGTTGAAACCTGGTTCGATGATTTTGAGATCACCCCGCTGGCCTCAGCCTCCATTGCGCAGGTGCATACTGCCCGCCTGAAAGAGAACGGCAAAGAGATCGTCATCAAGGTCATTCGCCCGGATATCCTGCCGATCATTAAAGCAGACATGAAGCTGATTTATCGTCTGGCTCGCTGGGTCCCGCGCCTGTTGCCGGATGGTCGTCGTCTGCGCCCAGTCGAAGTGGTGCGTGAGTACGAAAAAACGCTTATCGATGAACTGAATTTACTGCGCGAAGCGGCCAACGCCATTCAGCTGCGCCGTAACTTTGAAAACAGCCCGATGCTGTATGTGCCTGAGGTCTATTCGGACTACTGCAGTCAGAACATGATGGTGATGGAGCGCATCTACGGCATTCCCGTCTCGGATGTGGTGGCGCTGGAAAATCAGGGCACCAACATGAAACTACTGGCCGAGCGCGGCGTGCAGGTCTTCTTCACTCAGGTATTCCGCGACAGCTTTTTCCACGCCGACATGCACCCAGGTAATATTTTTGTCAGCTACGAACACCCGGAAGATCCGAAATACATCGGCATCGACTGCGGTATTGTCGGCTCGCTGAACAAAGAAGATAAACGCTATCTGGCAGAGAACTTTATCGCCTTCTTTAATCGCGATTACCGTAAGGTGGCCGAGCTGCACGTGGATTCGGGGTGGGTTCCGCCGGATACCAACGTCGAAGAGTTCGAGTTTGCGATCCGCACCGTCTGTGAGCCGATTTTTGAGAAGCCGCTGTCAGAAATCTCATTTGGTCACGTTCTGCTGAATCTCTTTAACACCGCGCGACGCTTCAATATGGAAGTGCAACCGCAGTTAGTTTTACTTCAGAAAACACTACTTTACGTTGAGGGCGTAGGCCGCCAGCTCTATCCTCAGTTAGACTTATGGAAAACAGCGAAACCTTTCCTTGAGTCGTGGATTAAGGATCAGGTGGGCCTTCCTTCGCTGGTGCGTGCGTTTAAAGACAAAGCGCCGTTCTGGATCGAAAAAATGCCAGAGATCCCTGAACTGGTTTACGACACTTTGCGTCAGAGCAAGAACCTTCAGCACAGCATGGATAAAATCGCCAGCGAGCTTCAGTCCAATCGCGTGCGTCAGGGGCAGTCTCGCTACCTCTTTGGCATTGGCGCTACCTTGTTGCTCAGCGGCACGCTGTTGCTGATCAACCGCCCGGACTGGGAGATGATGCCCGCCTGGGTGATGGCCGGAGGCCTTGTGGTCTGGCTGATCGGCTGGAGAAAAACGCGCTGAATTTGCGTCGCTATCGCCAGGTTGCATACGTATAATGCAACCTGATTAATTAATCATCTATCGAGGATGTAGTATGGGTGGTATCAGTATCTGGCAATTGTTAATCATTGCCGTCATCGTCGTGCTGCTGTTCGGCACCAAAAAGCTCGGTTCTATCGGTTCCGACCTTGGCGCGTCCATCAAAGGCTTCAAGAAAGCCATCAGCGATGATGAAGACAAGCAAGAAAAATCCAGCCAGGACGCGGATTTCACGGCTAAAACCATCGCAGACAAACAGGACGAAGCCAAAAAGGAAGACGCTAAACGCCACGATAAAGAGCAGGTGTAAGTCGTGTTCGATATTGGTTTTGGTGAACTGCTGCTGGTATTCGTGATTGGCCTGATTGTATTAGGCCCGCAACGTCTGCCGGTGGCAGTAAAAACTGTCGCAGGCTGGGTACGCGCGCTGCGCTCGCTGGCCACGACGGTGCAAAATGAACTGGCGCAGGAACTCAAGCTCCAGGAGTTTCAGGACAGCCTGAAAAAGGTTGAAAAGGCGAGCATGGATAATCTGTCGCCTGAGCTAAAAGCCTCGATGGATGAATTGCGTGAAGCTGCGGAGTCCATGAAGCGTTCTTACAGCGTCAACGATCCTGAAAAAGCGAGCGATGAAGCGAATACTATTCGTAATCCGCTGGTAAAAGATAGCGACGCTCAGCGTGAAGGCATTACGCCTGCCGAAGCGGAGCATCAGGCCAGTGCGCCATCGCAAGCCCCTGAGCTGCAAGAGCCCGTCCCTGCACAAGAGCCTGAGGTAAAACCGAAAGCCGCAGAAGCAAAAGCCGCCGCGCCCGTTTCCGAATCCGCCCCCTCGTCGAGTGATAAAGCGTAAACATGGCAGTAGATGATACTCAACCACTTATTACGCACCTTATTGAGCTGCGTAAGCGTCTGTTAAACTGCATTATTGCCGTTTTCCTGATTTTCTTGTGCCTGGTCTATTTCGCTAACGACATCTATCAGGTTGTCTCCGCGCCGTTGATTAAGCAGATGCCGCTGGGTGCAACGATGATTGCCACCGATGTGGCATCGCCGTTCTTTACGCCAATCAAGCTGACCTTCTGGGTCTCGCTGATTGCGTCTGCACCGGTGATTCTGTACCAGGTGTGGGCGTTTGTGGCGCCAGCGCTCTACAAACATGAACGTAAGCTGGTGATCCCACTTCTGGTCTCCAGCTCGCTGCTGTTTTATATCGGCATGGCTTTTGCCTACTTCGTCGTCTTCCCGCTGGCCTTTGGCTTCCTGACGCACACCGCGCCGGAAGGGGTGCAGGTCTCGACGGACATCGCCAGTTACCTAAGCTTTGTGATGGCGTTGTTTATGGCGTTCGGCGTGGCCTTCGAGGTGCCGGTCGCGATCGTCCTGCTCTGCTGGATGGGCGTCACCACGCCGGAAGATCTGCGTAAGAAACGCCCGTATATGCTGGTGGGCGCGTTCGTGGTCGGGATGTTGCTGACGCCGCCGGATGTCTTCTCGCAAACCCTGCTGGCGATACCGATGTACTGCCTGTTTGAGGTTGGCGTGTTCTTCTCGCGCTTCTATGTGGGCAAACGTCGCTCACGGGATGACGAAGAAGATGAGCCAGAGAATCCGACAGAAGAGTAAAACCAGCCGCCCGACAGGGCGGTTGTCATATGGGAGAGAGCATGTTTGATATCGGTTTAAATCTGACCAGTTCGCAGTTTGCCAAAGATCGTGATGAGGTGGTGGCGCGTGCCTTTGCTGCAGGCGTCAACGGGCTGTTGCTGACGGGCACCAACCTTCAGGAAAGCGAACATGCGCAGCAACTGGCGCAAGGCTTTGAGCACTGCTGGTCAACCGCAGGCGTACATCCTCACGACAGTAGCCACTGGAATGATGAAAGCGCCGGGACGCTGTATGCGCTGGCGAAAACAGCAGAGGTGGTGGCGATCGGTGAATGTGGTCTCGATTTTAACCGCAACTTTTCTACCCCTGCCGAGCAGGAGAAGGCGTTTACCGCGCAGCTGGCGCTGGCGGCAGAACTCGGGATGCCGGTGTTTATGCATTGCCGCGACGCCCACGAACGTTTTCTGACGCTGCTGGAACCCTGGCTGGATAAACTGCCCGGCGCGGTGCTGCACTGTTTTACCGGCTCCCGTCAGGAGGCCATTGAGTGTCTGGATCGCGGGCTGTATCTGGGCATTACCGGCTGGGTGTGCGATGAACGACGTGGACTGGAGTTGCGCGAGCTGCTGCCGGTTATTCCTGCCGATCGGCTGTTAGTCGAAACGGATGCACCGTACCTTCTGCCGCGCGACATGCGGCCCAAACCCGCCTCACGACGCAACGAACCGGCTTATCTTGGCCATATCGTTGAGCGGATCGCGCACTGGCGGGGCGAAGAATTGCAGTGGCTGGACGCACAGACGGATGAAAACGTCCGTCGCCTGTTCGGCGTGACGTTTTAAACCTTGCGGAATTCGGTATTCTTGACGCTCTGACGTACCTGTTTATTAAGGAAGTTCAGCAGCAGCATGGAGCGCGCTTCGCCGTCTGGCTCGGCAAATATTGCCTCAAACCCTTCGAATGCCCCTTCGGTGATAACCACGCTATCGCCAGGGAAAGGTGTTTCAGGATCGGTAATATCTTCCGGCTGTTTGTAGACCGAAAGCTGGTGGATCACCGTCGACGGCACGGTGGCCGGATGCGCGCCGAAGCGCACGAAGTGGCTGACACCCCGCGTGGCATTGATGGTGGTGGTGTGGATCACTTCCGGGTCGAATTCGACGAAAAGGTAGTTAGGGAACAGCGGCTCACTGACTGTTGTACGCTTGCCGCGCAGCATTTTTTCGAGCGTAATAACAGGCATCAGACAATTGACTGCCTGACGCTCAAGATGTTCCTGCGCACGCTGAATTTGCCCGCGTTTGCAATACAGTAAATACCAGGCTTGCATAATCACTCTTTCCCTTTGTTCGCGGCGCAAGCATATCAAAACCCCGAAGGGATCGCTAAGGTGATTATAATGGCCGAAAGCGGAAGTTGAGGCAGAACTTCACGCTTATTTAACAAAATTACAGCGTCATGATGACGAACGCCGTATAATGAAGCGCTTACAGAGAGGCCATGACTAACTGCATGAAATACCACGATCTACGCGACTTCCTGGCGCTGCTGGAAAAGCAGGGCGAACTCAAACGCATTACGCTCCCTGTTGATCCTTATCTGGAAATGACAGAAATCGCTGACCGCACCCTGCGTGCCGGTGGCCCCGCGTTGCTGTTTGAAAATCCAAAAGGTTATTCCATGCCGGTGCTCTGCAACCTCTTCGGCACGCCTAAGCGTGTGGCGATGGGGATGGGCCAGGAAGATGTCAGTGCGCTGCGTGAAGTCGGTAAACTGCTGGCGTTCCTGAAAGAGCCAGAGCCGCCGAAAGGCTTCCGCGATCTGTTCGACAAACTGCCGCAGTTTAAGCAGGTGTTGAATATGCCAACCAAACGCCTGCGCGGTGCGCCGTGCCAGCAGAAAATCCTCGAAGGCGATGCCGTCGATTTGACCAAAATCCCTATCATGCAATGCTGGCCTGAAGATGCCGCGCCGCTGATCACCTGGGGTTTGACGGTTACCCGTGGCCCGCATAAAGAGCGTCAGAATCTCGGTATTTATCGCCAGCAGCTGATTGGCAAAAACAAACTGATTATGCGCTGGCTGTCGCATCGCGGCGGTGCGCTTGATTTCCAGGAGTGGTGTGCGGCATATCCGGGCGAGCGTTTCCCGGTTTCAGTGGCGCTCGGTGCCGATCCGGCGACCATTCTCGGCGCCGTGACGCCGGTGCCTGATACATTGTCGGAATACGCTTTCGCAGGCCTGCTGCGCGGCACCAAAACGGAAGTGGTGAAGTGTATTTCTAACGACCTGGAAGTGCCTGCCAGCGCGGAAATCGTGCTTGAAGGCTATATCGAACAGGGCGAGCTGGCACCGGAAGGGCCTTATGGTGACCATACGGGATACTACAATGAAGTGGATAGCTTCCCGGTGTTTACCGTTACGCACATTACGCAGCGTGAAGATGCGATTTATCACTCGACCTATACCGGCCGTCCGCCGGATGAGCCTGCTGTATTAGGCGTCGCGCTGAATGAAGTGTTCGTACCGATTCTGCAAAAGCAGTTCCCGGAAATTGTCGATTTCTATCTGCCGCCAGAAGGGTGTTCCTATCGCCTGGCTGTGGTGACGATGAAGAAACAGTACGCAGGTCACGCCAAGCGCGTGATGATGGGCGTGTGGTCATTCCTGCGCCAGTTTATGTATACCAAATTTGTTATTGTCTGCGATGACGACGTCAATGCCCGCGACTGGAATGACGTTATCTGGGCCATCACCACGCGTATGGACCCGGCGCGCGACACGGTGTTAGTGGAAAATACACCGATTGATTATCTGGATTTTGCCTCGCCGGTTTCTGGGCTTGGTTCAAAAATGGGACTGGATGCCACCAATAAATGGCCCGGCGAAACTGAGCGTGAATGGGGTCGCCCGATTAAAAAAGATCCTGAAGTGACCGCGCGAATTGACGCGATTTGGGACGAGTTGGCCATATTGAATGACGGTAAGCCCGAGTCTGACCGTTAAGCCCTATAGACTTCCCGATAGAGAGAGCGAATGACAACCTTAAGCTGTAAAGTGACCTCGGTAGATGCTATCACCGACACCGTATATCGCGTCCGTTTGGTTCCGGAGGCGGCGTTCTCTTTCCGCGCTGGCCAATATTTGATGGTGGTGATGGATGAACGTGATAAGCGCCCTTTCTCCATGGCGTCTACGCCAGCGGAGCAGGAATTTATTGAGCTGCATATTGGTGCGTCAGAGCTTAACTTGTATGCCATGGCGGTGATGGACCGTATTCTGAAAGAGCGTGAAATCGATGTCGATATCCCGCACGGTGAAGCCTGGCTGCGTGAAGACGAAGATCGTCCGCTGATTCTGATTGCCGGGGGAACGGGCTTCTCCTATGTGCGTTCGATTCTGCTGACTGCGCTGGCGCAAAACCCGGACCGCGACATCACCATCTACTGGGGCGGTCGCGAAGAGAAACATCTCTACGATCTTTCCGAGCTGGAAGCACTGAGCGTAACGCACCCGAATCTGCGCGTTGAGCCTGTGGTTGAGCAACCGGAAGAGGGCTGGCGCGGGCGCTCAGGTACGGTGCTGACCGCGGTGTTGCAGGATCACGGGACGCTCGCCGGACACGATATCTATATTGCCGGGCGTTTTGAGATGGCGAAGATTGCTCGCGACCTGTTCTGCCATGAGCGTGATGCGCGGGAAGATCGCCTGTTCGGCGATGCGTTTGCGTTTATCTAAATAAAAAACCCGCCCCTGACAGGCGGGAAAAACGGCAACTAAATCATTTATTCTGTTACAGGCCGGGGAGCGAAACGCCCCCGGCTTTTTCATTACACCCGCTCAAACACCGTCGCGATCCCCTGACCCAACCCGATACACATCGTCGCCAGACCAAACTGAGCGTCTTTGCGTTCCATCAGGTTGATAAGGGTGGTGCTGATACGCGCGCCCGAACAACCCAGCGGATGACCCAGCGCAATCGCGCCGCCGTTGAGGTTGATCTTCTCGTCGATCTGCTCCATCAGCCCCAGATCTTTAATGCACGGCAGGATCTGCGCGGCGAACGCCTCATTCATCTCAAACAGGTCGATATCGCTGGCTGTCAGACCGGCTTTTTTCAGCGCCAGTTTTGACGCCGGAACCGGGCCGTAACCCATAATCGAGGGATCGCAGCCCACTACGGCCATGGAACGGACGCGAGCGCGCGGCTTCAGGCCTAACTCGCGAGCGCGGCTTTCGCTCATCACCAGCATCGCCGCTGCACCGTCGGAAAGGGCAGAGGATGAGCCTGCCGTCACCGTGCCGGTCACCGGGTCAAACGCCGGGCGCAGCGTGGAAAGCGCTTCGACGGTGGTTTCCGGGCGGATCACTTCGTCGAAGTAGAACTGTTTCAGTACGCCGTCAGCGTCGTGGCCGCCAGTCGGGAGGATCTCATTTTTAAAGGCGCCGGACTGCGTGGCAGCCCAGGCGCGGGCATGAGATCGCGCAGCAAAGGCGTCCTGCATTTCGCGGCTGATGCCGTGCATGCGGGAGAGCATTTCGGCGGTCAGCCCCATCATGCCTGCGGCTTTCGCCACGTTACGGCTCATGCCTGGGTGGAAATCGACGCCGTGGCTCATCGGCACGTGGCCCATGTGTTCCACGCCACCGACCATACAGACCTGCGCATCGCCGGTCATGATCATGCGAGCCGCATCGTGCAGCGCCTGCATCGACGAACCGCACAGACGGTTGACGGTGACCGCCGGAACCGAATGCGGGATTTCAGCCAGCAGGGAAGCGTTACGGGCGATGTTAAAACCCTGCTCCAGTGTTTGCTGTACGCAGCCCCAGTAAATATCATCCAGCGCAGCCGCTTCCAGCGCAGGATTACGCGCCAGCAGACTACGCATCAGGTGCGCGGAGAGATCTTCCGCGCGCACGTTGCGGAATGCGCCGCCCTTCGAACGGCCCATCGGGGTGCGAATTGCATCGACAATGACAACCTGTTCCATTGTGACTCCTTAAGCCGTTTTCAGCTCGCCAACCGGACGGGCAGGCGCAACTGGGGGATAATACGGTTCGTTATGACGCGCTTTATTACGCAGGCCTTCCGGCACGTCATACAACGCCCCGAGATGCTGATAGTGCTGCGCCATGTCGAGATACTTCGCGCTGCCGAGCGTATCCAGCCAGCGGAACGCACCGCCGTGGAACGGAGGGAAGCCGAGGCCGTAGACCAGCGCCATATCTGCTTCTGCCGGGCTTGCAATGATGCCTTCTTCCAGGCAACGCACCACTTCGTTGACCATCGGGATCATCATGCGGGCGATAATCTCTTCGTCGCTGAAATCACGTTTTGCCTGGCTGACGCCAGCCAGCAGATCTTCAACGGCAGCATCGTCCTCTTTCTTCGGCTTGCCTTTGCTGTCTTCTTTATAGCGCCAGAAACCCAGACCGTTTTTCTGCCCAAAGCGACTGGCGTCGAACAGCGCGTCGATGGCATCGCGATAATCTTTCTGCATGCGCTGTGGGAAACCCGCGGCCATCACAGCCTGCGCATGGTGCGCCGTATCAATACCGACCACGTCCAGCAGATACGCCGGGCCCATTGGCCAGCCGAATACTTTTTCCATCACTTTGTCGACTTTGCGGAAATCCGCGCCGTCGCGCAGCAGCTGGCTGAATCCGGCAAAGTACGGGAAGAGCACGCGGTTGACGAAGAAGCCTGGGCAGTCGTTCACCACAATTGGGGTTTTACCCATTTTGCTGGCCCACGCCACCACTTTGGCGATGGTTTCGTCGGAGGTTTTTTCTCCGCGAATCACTTCGACCAGTGGCATACGATGGACCGGGTTAAAGAAGTGCATGCCACAGAAGTTTTCCGGGCGCTTCAGAACGCTTGCCAGTTCGCCAATCGGAATGGTCGAGGTATTGGACGCCAGAACCGTATCCGGGCGCACTTTCTCTTCCGTTTCTGCCAGTACCGCTTTTTTCACTTTCGGGTTTTCGACGACCGCTTCAACGACGATGTCCACGCGGTCAAAACCGGTGTACTCCAGCGTTGGCTGAATGGTTGAGATCACCCCTGACAGCTTCAGACCGTCAATTTTGCCGCGCTCAAGCTGTTTGTTGAGCAGCTTGGCCGCTTCGTTCATGCCCAGCGTCAGGGATTTCTCGTTGATATCTTTCAGCACTACCGGCACGCCTTTCCAGGCCGACTGGTAGGCAATCCCGCCGCCCATAATCCCTGCGCCGAGTACCGCCGCGTGTTTTGGCGTTTCAACGTTTTTGGTGAGTTGTTTGGCTTTCCCTTTCACGTACTGATCGTTGAGGAAAATGCCGACCAGCGCGCGCGCTTCGCTGGTATGCGCCAGCGGCACGAAGCTTTGGTTTTCTAATTTAAGCGCGTCTTCGCGGCCAAAGCGTGCGGCGGCTTCAATGGTTTTGACGGCGGTGATCGGTGCCGGATAGTGTTTTCCGGCGGTCTGCATCACCATGCCTTTGGCAATGGTAAAGCTCATGGTGGCTTCAATTTTGCTGAGTTTCAGCGGCTCAAGCTTCGGCTGGCGTTTGGCTTTCCAGTCGAGATCGCCATTGATCGCCTGACGCAGAATGCTGATCGCACCGTCGCGCAGTTTTTCCGGCTTCACGATGCCGTCAATCAAGCCGATTTTCAGCGCCTGATCTGCGCCTACGTCTTTACCTGCAGCGATAATTTCCAGCGCGCTGTCGGCGCCCAACATGCGTGGCATACGTACGGAACCGCCAAAGCCCGGCATGATGCCCAGCTTGGTTTCCGGCAGGCCGATGCGCAGATCCGGCGTGGCGAGACGATAGTCTGTCGCCAGCACGCATTCGCAGCCGCCGCCCAGCGCGTAGCCGTTGACGGCAGAGATCGTGGGAACAGGAAGATCTTCCAGTCGGTTAAAGACGCTGTTGGCAAAATGCAGCCACTGGCTGAGCTGTTCTTCCGGCACCTGGAACAGGGAGAGGAACTCGGTGATGTCGGCACCGACAATAAAGGCGGCTTTCTCAGAACGCAGCAGCAGCCCTTTCAAATCAGATTGTTTTTCGAGGACATCCAGCGCGTGGCCGAGGCTGGCCACCGTCGCGGTGTCGAGTTTGTTGACTGAGCCGGGGGCATCGAACACCAGTTCGGCGATGCCATCTTCCAGCCAGTCTACGTACAGGGTGTCGCCTTTGTAGAGCATGTCAGTCTCCTGAATCCAGCAATTGGATCTGGTCATACCAGATGAAGTCGAGTGTGGAATTTATGTTAATAAAATGCAAATCACTCATTAAATAAATGCTGCATTGATCACGCTCGGTGGAAATGACGCAGTAAAAGCGAGGTGTGCTAAGATGCGAAGACTTGAGCTCAATAAAGAAAGGAAGAATGATGGACTCACTGGCTTCACTTTATAAAAATCATATTGTTACGTTACAGGAACGTACCCGCGATGTACTGGCCCGCTTTAAGCTCGATGCGCTGCTTATTCACTCTGGTGAGTTGGTCAACGTCTTCCTGGATGACCATCCATACCCATTCAAGGTAAATCCGCAGTTTAAAGCCTGGGTGCCGGTGACGCAGGTTCCCAACTGCTGGCTGCTGGTGGATGGCGTGAACAAGCCGAAACTGTGGTTCTATCTGCCGGTCGATTACTGGCACAACGTGGAGCCGCTGCCGACCAGCTTCTGGACCGAAGAAGTGGATGTGATTGCCCTGCCAAAAGCCGACGGTATCGGCAGCCAGCTGCCTGCTGCGCGTGGCAACATCGGGTATATTGGTCCGGTGCCGGAGCGTGCTCGGGGTCTGGATATTCCTGCGGATAACATCAACCCGAAAGGCGTGATTGATTATCTGCACTATTACCGTTCGTATAAGACCGACTATGAACTCTCCTGTATGCGCGAAGCGCAGAAAACGGCGGTGAACGGTCATCAGGCGGCCCAGGAAGCCTTCCTTTCCGGGATGAGCGAATTCGACATTAATCAGGCATACCTGACGGCGACCGGTCATCGCGATACGGACGTGCCTTACAGCAACATCGTGGCGCTGAATGAGCATGCTTCCGTGCTGCACTATACAAAACTGGATCACCGCGCGCCGGCCGAGATGCGTAGTTTCCTGCTGGATGCGGGCGCTGAATACAACGGTTATGCAGCCGATCTGACCCGTACCTGGGCGGCGAACGCCGATACGGATTTCGCGCAGCTGATCAAAGACGTGAATGACGAACAGCTGGCGCTTATCAGCACCCTCAAAGCGGGTACCAGCTACGTCGATTACCACATTCAATTCCATCAGCGCATCGCCAAACTGCTGCGTAAGCACCAGATTCTGACGGATATGAGCGAAGAGGCGATGGTGGAAAACGATCTCACCGGACCGTTCATGCCGCACGGAATTGGTCATCCGCTGGGCCTGCAGGTTCATGATGTGGCTGGCTTTATGCAGGATGATACCGGCACCCATCTGGCTGCGCCGTCGAAGTATCCCTACCTGCGCTGCACCCGTGTGCTGCAACCGCGCATGGTGCTGACCATTGAGCCAGGCATTTACTTCATCGACTCTCTGCTGCAGCCGTGGCGTGAAGGCCCGTTCAGCAAACACTTCAACTGGCAGAAAATTGAAGCGCTGAAGCCGTTCGGTGGCATTCGTATCGAAGATAACGTGGTGATTCACGAAAACAGCATCGAGAACATGACGCGAGATCAGAAACTGGCGTGATGGACAGCTGGCTGATACCGGCTGAGCCGGTCACCTTCGTTGAAGAGATCAAAAAGAGCCGCTTTATCACGCTGCTGGCCCATACGGACGGCGTGGAGGCGGCGAAAGCCTTTGTCGAATCTGTTCGCGCAGACCATCCTGATGCCCGCCACCACTGCTTGGCGTGGGTCGCCGGTCCGCCGAATGATTCGCAACAGCTTGGCTTTTCTGATGATGGTGAGCCCGCAGGAACAGCGGGTAAACCGATGCTCTCTCAGTTGATGGGAAGCGGCGTCGGGGAGATCACCGCCGTGGTGGTTCGCTACTACGGCGGCATCCTGTTAGGAACCGGTGGGCTGGTAAAAGCCTACGGCGGAGGAGTGCAGCAGGCGCTTAATCTGCTGCAGACGGTCCGCAAAACGCCACTTACCGAATATACTTTGTTGTGTGATTACGCTCAGTTATCTGGCATCGAAACGCTGCTTAAAAACGTTAACGGCGTGATTGTGCAGAGTGATTACCAGGCGACGGTACAATTACGCGTGGCGCTTCCTCAGGCGGAACTGGCGGCTTTTTCAGCAAAACTGGCTGATTTTAGTCGTGGTGCGTTGCAATTACTGCCGATTGAAGAATAATCCCCACCTTACTTTTTGAATACCAAAGGAACGGCAGAGATGCATTTTCGTGCCATAACCCGAATTGTTGGACTGCTGGTCATACTCTTTTCCGGGACGATGATCCTCCCAGGGCTGGTAGCGCTTATCTATCGGGACGGCGCGGGGCGCGCGTTCACGCAGACCTTTTTCGCCGCGCTGGTGATTGGCTCAATTCTCTGGTGGCCTAACCGTCGTGAGAAGGGCGAGCTGAAGTCCCGCGAGGGCTTTCTGATTGTGGTGCTGTTCTGGACCGTGCTGGGGAGCGTGGGTGCGCTGCCGTTTATCTTCGCGGAACAGCCGAATCTGACCGTGACCGACGCGTTTTTTGAATCCTTTTCCGGGTTAACGACCACGGGGGCGACCACGCTGGTGGGGCTGGACTCGCTACCGCATGCCATTCTCTTTTATCGGCAGATGCTGCAATGGTTCGGCGGTATGGGGATCATCGTCCTCGCCGTGGCGATTCTCCCGATACTGGGCGTCGGTGGGATGCAGCTCTATCGCGCTGAAATGCCGGGCCCCCTGAAAGATAACAAGATGCGTCCGCGTATTGCCGAGACGGCAAAAACGCTCTGGTTCATCTACGTGTTACTGACCGTCGCATGTGCGCTGGCCCTGTGGTTTGCCGGGATGCCTGCCTTCGATGCGATTGGCCATAGCTTCTCTACGATTGCGATTGGCGGGTTCTCGACCCACGACGCCAGCGTGGGATATTTCGACAGCCCGACTATCAACACCATTATTGCTATCTTCCTGCTGATCTCCGGCTGTAACTACGGCCTGCACTTCTCTTTATTGAGTGGGCGTAGCCTGAGGGTGTACTGGCGCGATCCTGAGTTCAGGATGTTTATCGGCGTGCAACTGACGCTGGTTATCATTTGTACGCTGGTGCTGTGGTTCCACGATGTTTACAGCTCGGCCGTGATGACCCTTAACCAGGCTTTCTTCCAGGTGGTGTCGATGGCTACGACGGCGGGCTTTACCACGGACAGCATTGCCCGCTGGCCGCTGTTCCTGCCGGTACTGCTTCTGTGCTCTGCTTTTATCGGCGGCTGTGCGGGGTCCACGGGCGGGGGCCTTAAGGTCATCCGTATTCTGCTGCTGTTCAAGCAGGGTAACCGTGAACTGAAACGTCTGGTACACCCGAATGCGGTTTATAGCATTAAGCTTGGCAACCGCGCGCTGCCGGAACGTATTCTTGAAGCGGTGTGGGGCTTCTTTTCTGCCTACGCGCTGGTCTTTATCGTCAGCATGCTGGCGATTATCGCCACCGGCGTTGATGATTTCTCGGCGTTTGCTTCCGTAGTAGCAACGCTCAATAACCTTGGGCCGGGGCTTGGCGTGGTGGCGGATAACTTTGCCAGCATGAATCCGGTAGCGAAGTGGATCCTGATTGCCAATATGCTGTTCGGGCGTCTTGAAGTATTCACATTGCTGGTGCTGTTCACCCCAACATTCTGGCGCGAGTAAGGATTTAGCTGGTGAAAACACTCATTTTATTTTCGACACGAGATGGTCAGACGCGTGAGATCGCCTTTTATCTGGCGTCTGAATTGAAAGAGCAGGGCGTTTACGCTGATGTGGTGAATCTCAATCGGACGGAAGAGATTCACTGGCAGGATTACGATCGCGTGGTGATTGGCGCTTCTATTCGTTATGGCCATTTCCATCCTGCGCTGGATCGCTTTGTGAAAAAACATCTGGCGACACTAAACAGCCTGCCCGGTGCGTTCTATTCGGTGAACCTGGTTGCACGTAAAGCGGAGAAACGCACGCCGCAGACCAACAGCTATACGCGTAAGTTTTTATTGAACTCGCCGTGGCAGCCAGAACGCTGTGCTGTGTTTGCGGGCGCGCTGCGTTATCCACGCTATAGCTGGTATGACCGCTTTATGATCCGCCTCATTATGAAGATGACCGGGGGGGAGACGGATACCCGTAAAGAAGTGGTTTATACGGACTGGCCGCAGGTGGCCAGTTTTGCACGGGAAATCGCACAATTAACGGTCGATTCGCGGGTTTAATCGACGGTGAGTTTGAAAAATAAGCGAACGATAACTTTTTTCGATTTTATGCTTGTCACCCCAGAATAACTCCCTATAATGCGCCTCCACTGACACGGAACAACGGCATACACGCCGCCGGGTTAGCGGGGTTCAGAGATGAACACCAACAGAGATAAGCGAAAATAAAGCTTGACTCTGAAGCGGGAAAGCGTAATATGCACACCCCGCGCCGTTGAGAAAAACGAAGCGGCACTGCTCTTTAACAATTTATCAGACAATCTGTGTGGGCACTCAAAGTGACATGGATTCTAAACGTCGCAAGACGCTAAATGAATACCAAAGTCTCTGAGTGAACATACGTAATTCATTACGAAGTTTAATTCACGAGCATCAAACTTAAATTGAAGAGTTTGATCATGGCTCAGATTGAACGCTGGC
>Ga0209281_1000311_pt1 | contig 86930 bp, 79 predicted proteins | sample MedtruBG_FD_187514 | JGI IMG/M metagenome (GOLD analysis project Ga0209281, IMG submission 187514) | Root nodule microbial communities of legume samples collected from California, USA - Medicago truncatula BG (SPAdes) (version 2) | ecosystem: Host-associated > Plants > Roots > Nodule | place... | reverse complement strand
TCCTCCTTCGATTTTAAAAATTCCCATAGATTTCTTTTAGGTTCTTTCAAAGTTTCTAAGAGTCTGAGATTCTAAGATTCTAAGTATAAACTCAGCAACTTAGCAGCTTAGAAACTTAGCAGCTTTTTTTTATTTCTGATTATTGTTTTTTTGAAATGTCTTTTTTTGACCGCCTTTGTTATTGTTGTTCTTATTATTCTGAGTTTTAGGCTGTGCGCCAGAAGCTGTTTTGTTTGACATGCGTTTATTGGTACGCATTAAATCTGTAGTATTCAGCAACTCTTCTGTACTGTGCAATAAATTAATTTTGCCTCCAGATAACTCATATAAATGTTCGAAAATCACATCGTCTTTTACGGTGTCTTTGTTCCAGCTCAAGAACGATTTTTTCATATGATTGGCAATCACCATGATCAACGCATTTTTCATTTCGCCGTCCTCCCATTTATTGGCAACATCAATCATGTATTTAATGTTGTTTCCATAAAATCTGTATTTTGGAAAGTTTTGCGGATACTGCAAAGCATCTGGTTTTAACTCCAAAACTTCTCTTGACGGAATCGGATATGGTGATTCTACATTCAGTTTAAAATCAGACATAATAAAAAGCTGATCCCAAAGTTTATGCTGAAAATCTGGCACATCACGCAAATGCGGATTCAGACTTCCCATAACCTGAATGATATATTTTGCAGCTTTGTTACGCGTTTCATCATCTTCAATTGCAGTAGCCTGATCAATCAGTTTTTGCAAATGACGACCGTACTCCGGAATAATTAAACGCTGTCTTTCAGAATTGTATTCTAAATTGTAGACAACATCGCTTGCGGCTTCTCTTTTATATTTTTCGATCATAAGTTTATAATGAAACTATACCTTCTATTGTAGAAACTTCTTTGTATTTACTGATCACATCATCTGAGCTGTGCATGGTAACATCAACAGAAACGCTGGTAAATTTACCCGTTTTCGATTTTGTTGTTTTAATCACTGCTCCCATTCTATCAAAAGCTTTTTCAACACGTTCTACATTGTCTGCTACAGAAGGCACAATGAATTTGTACAAGTATTCTGCTGGCCAAGTATTTGCGTTATCAAGCTCCAATTTTAATCTTTCGTAAAATTCGGCTGTATTTTTTTCGTTATCGTTCTCCATTCGTAATTAAAAATAAAGGCAAATATACGTTTTTGATTTCAGATTTATGATTTTAGATTTTAGATTTTTTGACTGTAAAAAACTAGTATTTTTTCAGCCACGAATTCACGAATTTTCATCTATTTTTTATCGGAAATTTCAATTTCACGAATTTTAGTTAACTTGGCAAATCAAAAAAAATAAAAATTCGTGAATTCGTGGCTGAAAAACCTTGACGCGATCAAAATCTCATTACAATGAAAAAAATCTTTTTTTTACTTCTCGTTATTATTTCATTCAATTCGTTAAAAGCGCAAGAAGTTAAAACCCTAACCTATTTCCAAAACGACACTTTAAAACTCGATTTAGATTTATATCTGCCAAAGAAAAAAGCAGGAGAGAAAATCCCTTTGATTCTTTTTGCTTTTGGAGGAGGATTTTCTGGCGGAGAACGCACAAGCGAAAAAGACTTCGGTCTTTTCATGGCAAAAAATGGTTACGCCGTTGCGAGCATTTCGTACAGCTTATATATGAAAGGAAAAGATTTTGGTTGTAAAGGAACTTTAACCGAAAAAATAAAAGCGATTCAAATTGGCGTGAGCGACATGTGGCAAGCAACTGCTTTCATGCTTGAAAATGCCGAAAAATACAATCTTGACACTTCAAAATTCTTTATTTCTGGAATTAGCGCTGGAGCTGAAATTGGCTTCCACGCTTCTTTTTGGGATTATAAAGTAATGAATTTATACAATAGTAATCTTCCTGAAAACTTCAAATACAAAGGATTCATTGGTGGTTCTGGAGCAATTCAAGACATCAATTTGATTACAAAAGAAAAAGCAATTCCGATGTTATTGGCGCATGGAAATAATGATGACACCGTTCCGTATGCAGCAGGCTCGCATCGTTCTTGCCCGACAAACGCTTCGGGTTGGCTGATTCTTTTCGGTTCCTACGCGGTTTACAACCAAATGCAAGATTTACACAAAGACATAGAGTTAATCACTTTCTGCGGCGGTGGACATGAATTTTCAGGTTATCTTTTTCACCAAGGACTGCAATATGTTTTAGATTTTGTAAATGATGTTTTGAATGGTAAAAAATTCCAATCGCATTTGATTATTCCTTCTAATAAAAAAGGAAAGAATTCTGGGAAATATTTGTTTTGTGAGTAAAAATTAAGCCCTATGGAAAAAATAAAAATCAATTATAAAAAATTTGAAATCGAAGTTGTTGACGATAAAAATCATACTTTGAATTCGACCAAAAACCTACATCAATACAAGACAGTTTATTGCGAAGAAAACGAATTTTCTTGTATTAGCAAACACGGCATTATTATTAAAGAAAATGGAATTGAACTTTCAAGCTTAATAATATATGGTTTCGCTGGCGCAACGGGAATCGCTGATGATTCTTTTATTATTGAGGATGACAAAATATGGATACGAATTTGTAATAAAATTTATTGTTTTTCAATCCCAACCTTAAAACTTATTTGGCATAAAGAATTTGATTTTGCTACAAATTTTAGCTTTCACAAGCTTGAAGAAGATTTTATTATATATGGAGAGGTGGAAATTTTCAGAATAACAAAAAATGGAGAAATTTTGTGGCGCTTTAGTGGTTACGATATTTGGATAAATTTGGATGGTAAAATTCCTTTCAATATGAAAAGTAACAAAATTCAATTATGCGATTTTCAATCTAATGAATATGTTCTTGATTTTGATGGAAATTTATTAGAAGATAACCCTAAATTAATTTTAAAGACAGCAAAAAAGAAATGGTGGCAAATATTTGGCTAAAGCCGAAATTCTACATTCATATAACCCGTTGGTTAAAACCAACGGCAATTCAAAATTATTTGATTTATAATACCCTCCTAAACTGGACTGAAGTCCAGCCCTACAATATTTTATGAACCTCTGGTTCTTTTTTCACTCTGAACCTCTGGTTCTTTTTCATTCAGTTCCGAAGGAACAATACATATTGTAGAGCTGGACTTCAGTCCAGCATCGCATTGTTTAGCAAATTCAATTTCGTACCCCATCAAAAGCTCCAGAGGAGCGACATATAAATAATTGATAATATGTCGCTCCTCTGGAGCTTTATGTTTATGGTGACTATTTTTCTATAAATATGTCGTCCCTCTGGGACTTAAAACCAAAACTTGTGTTTATTAAAATATCAAATCTTTCGTTTCTGATAAATATTCTTTTTAATTATAAATAAGTTTAGGTAAATTTGCGCTTTATTTTTAGAATAGTGCAAAAAGAAATTATTGTCTTGCTTGGCGGACCTGGAACTGGAAAATCAACACTTATTAACGAATTGGTAGCTCGTGGCTTTTGCTGCTATCCTGAAATCTCGAGACAGGTTACCATGAAAGCACAAGAACAAGGCATTGAACAATTGTTCTTAGAACAGCCGCTTTTGTTTAGCGAAATGTTGTTGGACGGACGTATTGAACAATACAAAAATGCTCTTGAAGAACCTGATAATGTAGTTTTTATCGACAGAGGAATTCCAGATGTTGTAGCTTATATGGATTATATTGGCGACGAATATCCAGAGCATTTTACCAGAGCTTGCGAAGATTTCAAATATTCTAAAACCTTTATTTTACCGCCTTGGGAAGAGATTTACCAAAGTGATTCTGAGCGTTATGAAAATTTTGATCAGGCAGTAAAAATTCAGGAGCATCTTGTGGAGACGTATAAAAAATATGGTTACGAACTGATTGAAGTTCCTAAAGATACAGTTGAAAACAGAATTCTTTATATCTTAGACAAAATTTAGCAGCATGGTTTAAAGTTGCAAAACTAGAAACTGTTTTCTAAATTTTTTAACTTTAAAATAAACGCAATGCTCGGAGCGCAGGATATTCTTCTAAAATACTGGAAACACGACAGTTTTAGACCGTTGCAAAAAGAAATTATCGATTCTGTTCTTGAAGGACAGGATACTTTTGCCGTACTTCCTACGGGCGGCGGAAAATCAATTTGCTTTCAGGTCCCCGCGATGATGCAAGAAGGAATCTGCCTCGTTATTTCGCCACTGATTGCCTTAATGAAAGATCAGGTGATGAATTTGCAGAAAAGAGATATCAAAGCGATTGCTCTTACTGGCGGAATTCATACGGAAGAATTGATCGATCTTCTCGATAATTGCCAATACGGAAATTACAAATTCTTATATCTATCTCCAGAAAGATTGCAATCGGACTGGATTGTGGAGCGCATTAAAAACTTACCCATTAATTTAATTGCCATTGACGAAGCGCATTGTGTTTCGCAATGGGGTCACGATTTTAGACCTGCTTATCTTAAAATTTCGGAACTGAAAAAGCATTTTCCAAAAATTCCATTTTTGGCTTTGACCGCAACGGCAACTCCAAGAGTTATTGAAGATATTAGAACACAATTAGAATTAAAAAATCCGAGACATTTTCAGCAGTCATTTGAGCGAAAAAATATCGCTTATATGGTTTTTGAAGTCGAAGATAAATTATACCGCACGGAACAAATTCTTAAAAAGAATCCGCAGCCTTCTATTATATATGTGCGAAATCGCAAAGCATGTCTAAATATGTCTTCGCAATTGCAATCATTAGGTTTTACGTCAACCTATTATCACGGCGGACTTTCGTCAAAAGAAAAAGACAAAAACATGCAATTGTGGATGTCGGAGCAAGCGCAAGTTATTATCGCTACAAATGCGTTTGGAATGGGAATTGACAAAGACAATGTAAAAACGGTTATTCATACCCAGCTTCCAGAAAACTTAGAAAATTATTATCAGGAATCTGGACGAGCGGGACGAAATGGCGCAAAAGCCTTTTCGGTTCTTTTGTATAATAACTCCGATTCTATTCAGACCGAACAGCAGTTTTTAAACATTTTGCCAGACAAAAAGTTCCTTAAAACGATGTACGTAAAACTCTGCAATTATTTTCAGATTGCTTACGGAGAAGGTTTAGACGAAACTTTCTCTTTCAAATTGAATCATTTTTGCAATAAATATGATTTTCCAACTTTGAAAACTTATAATGCCTTACAGTTTTTGAATCAGCAGGGAATTATTACAATGTCTCAAGAATTTTCAGAGAAAATCAGCGCTCAATTTTTAATCGAATCTAAAGAAGTTATTCGATACATGAGCCTGAATCCAAATGATGAAGAAATTGTATTAGCGATTTTAAGAACTTATCCTGGCATTTATGATGTTAAAGCCAATCTAAATTTAGCTTTACTGGCAAAAAAATCAAATCGATCAGAAGAACAGATTATTGCGGTTTTAGAAAAATTAAAAGAAAAAGAAATTATAGAATATAAATCTAAAAACAACGACGCTACTATTTTATTTAACGAAGTTCGCGAAGACGATCTTACTATAAATAGAGTTTCGAAATATTTAGAAAAACAAAATGAAGTTAAAAAGGAACAGCTTTTATCTGTTTTGCATTATATAAAAGACAATAAAACCTGCAAAAACAGGTTGGTTTTAAATTATTTTGGAGAAGAATCTAAAGAAAACTGTGGCATCTGCTCCTACTGCATCACATTAAAAGGAAAAATTACCGAAGCCGATTCGATTGCAGATAAGATTTTATCTTTATTAAAAACTGCTTCCTTAACTTCGAGAGAAATTGAAAATCAGATAAAAATGGATACTAAAGACATTTTATCGGTTCTTCAGGAATTACTCGAAAACAATCATATCATTATACAAGCGAATAATAAATACACTTTAAAATCATAATGGAGAAATTGAGAATTATATTTATGGGAACGCCAGAATTTGCCGTTGGCATTTTGGATACCATTATTAAAAATAACTACGAAGTTGTTGGCGTAATTACGGCTGCAGACAAACCAGCAGGACGCGGACAAAAAATAAAATATTCGGCAGTAAAAGAATATGCGCTTGCAAACAACCTTACTTTATTACAGCCTACCAATTTAAAAGACGAAAGTTTTTTAGCCGAATTAAAAGCGCTAAACGCCAACTTGCAAATTGTAGTTGCTTTTAGAATGCTGCCAAAAGTGGTTTGGGAAATGCCAAGTTTAGGAACTTTTAACCTTCACGCTTCATTACTTCCGAATTACCGTGGCGCTGCTCCTATTAATTGGGCAATTATTAATGGAGAAACCAAAACCGGAGTTACAACTTTCTTTATTGATGACAAAATTGATACGGGTGCAATGATTTTAAATTCAGAAATCAGTATTGAGCCAGAAGAAACTGCAGGCCAATTGCACGATCGCTTAATGCATTTAGGAAGCAAAACTGTTATTGATACTTTGAAAGTGATTGAAGCTGGAAATGTTACTACAACAATTCAAGAAGATAAAGACGATATAAAAACGGCGTACAAATTAAATAAAGAAAACTGCAAAATTGATTGGACCAAATCTGGAGCTGAAATCAATAATCTAATTCGAGGCTTAAGTCCGTATCCTGCTTCTTGGTGCTTTTTGAAAGACCAAAACGAGGAATTAAATATCAAAATTTATGAGGCCAAACTAGTCTCAGAATCACATTCTTATGAGGTTGGAAAACTAATTAGCAGTAAAAAAGAAATTAGGATTGCAATAAAAGATGGGTTTATTCAGTTATTAAGTCTACAATTTCCAGGAAAAAAGAGAATGCTTGCTTCAGAATTATTAAATGGAGTAAGTTTTTCAGAAGCTGCAAAAGTGTATTAAGGTCAGTAAAACAGGGGTTTGTACCTGTTTTTCATCGATGAACAACATTGTTTATGAACAAAAAAAGCAAGTTATTAACAATTTTTGCTAAAAACGACCAAAACACTTGCACGCAACGGATTTCCTACTAAATTTGTGTATTAACAATTTTTTTTAACCAACAATTAATAACTAATTATTATGAACAAATCAGAATTAATCGATGCTATCGCTGCTGATGCAGGAATTACAAAAGCTGCGGCGAAATTAGCTTTAGAGTCTTTTTTAGGTAATGTAGGAACTACTTTGAAAAAAGGTGGAAGAGTTTCATTAGTAGGTTTTGGATCTTGGTCAGTTTCATCAAGAGCTGCTAGAGACGGAAGAAATCCTCAAACAGGAAAAACTATTAAAATTGCAGCTAAAAACGTTGTGAAATTTAAAGCTGGTGCTGAATTAGAAGGTGCAGTGAACTAAGTAAGAAAGTTCTCAAAACTTATAATATAATTAAAACCTTCCTTCTGGAAGGTTTTTTTATGCGGTTTAACGATTTTTTTTGTGATTTTAATTTTTTTATGATTAAATTTAATAAAAATTGTAACCGTATGATTTCAGAAAAATTAAAAAAAGGACACCTGCTTATTGCCGAGCCTTCAATAATTGGAGATTTATCTTTTAACAGATCGGTAATTTTATTAGCAGACCATAACAAGGAAGGATCAATAGGTTTTATAATTAACAAGCCATTAAAATATACTATTAATGACTTAATACCTGAGATTGATGCTAACTTTAAGATATATAACGGAGGCCCTGTAGAACAAGACAACCTTTATTTTATTCACAATATTCCTGAGTTAATTCCAAATAGTGTGGAAATCTCAAACGGAATTTATTGGGGAGGCGATTTTGAGTCCACCAAGGACCTAATAAACAACGGATCTATTAGTAAAAATAATATTCGTTTTTTCTTAGGTTATACCGGTTGGGAAGAAAATCAGCTTGAGAATGAGATGCAAGGAAACTCTTGGATTATTGCTGATAATAATTATAAAAATAAAATTATCGGAAAATCTACCACTCATTTTTGGAAAGAGCAGATTATAGAGCTTGGCGGTGATTATCTTATTTGGTCTAATGCACCGGAAAATCCATATCTGAATTAATTTTCAGTTATGGATTCATTTAGTTTCTGCACTAATAAATGAGCCAGATTTGTTGTAAACTCCTTTTTTCGATATTTAGTTATCGGCTGTATTCCCATGATTACATTTGTTAGAAATAATTCGTCTGCTTTTTGAAGATCAAACGGCGAAATTATTTCTTCTGATACTTCTATGCCTTCAACTTTCTTCGCAATTGCTAAAATTTGTTTACGCATAATTCCGTTTAAAGCACCCTCAGAAACCGGAGGAGTAACAAGCTTTTTACCTATTAGCATAAAAATATTTCCTTGAAGCGCCTCGACTACATTTTTACTGTCATTCAGTAAAATACAGTTGGCAAGGTCGTTTTCGTGGGCATAAATACTTCCTGTGATATGAATCATCTTATTAGTCGTTTTAAGAGACGATAATAATTGTTTTGTAACATAGAAGTCTTTATACAAATCTACTTCGTATTCGTTTGAATTTATACTGTAGAAAGTGTTTTCAAGTCGAGTCGCATTTATTAAAAACGAAATATCATTAGTTTTTGGAAGATACAAACCGCCATCATTTCTAAAAACAGTAATTCTTGCACGTGCTGAAGCATCAATTCCTTGTTCTTTTACGAGATTTAGAATTTGCTCTTCAAAATATTCCATTGTAAAATTCATCGGAATCATCATTCTCACTACTCGCATGGAAGCCATTAGTCTAAAATAATGATCTTCAAGAAACAAGATTTTTCCGTTGATAATTTTTACTGTTTCAAAGATACCGTCTCCGTATAAAAAAGCGCGATTTTGAGTTAATATTGTATCTTCTTGCGCTATGTTTCCGTTAAAATTAATCATAAAAAAACCCTGAATTTTGTTCAGGGCAAATATAAGGTATAAAATAGACTTTTACTAAACAGATCCTATAAGATGTTTTAAGTCTGAGATTTGATTCTCCCACAATTGTTTAGCCTCGCCTAATTCTTCTTTATCGGCAAAATCTACTACCATAAGCGATACGTCTTTAGTCAATTCATCAACTAAAATATGAAGTTCAAAAAAATACTCTGTATCCTTACTGCTTTCATCAACCCATTTAAATTTTACTTTTTCGCCAGATTTTTTGGAAGCCAGACGCGCTTTTTCCTGCGAATCATTCCAGATGAAAGTAAAAAATTCACCTCTTGAATTTACATTGTCAGCAAACCATTCTTGTAAACCTGACGGCGTTGATATATATTGATACAATAACTGTGGCGAAGAATTGATCGGAAACTCGATTTCGTAACGTATTTTTGAATCCATGTGCTACTTTAATTTTTTTCGAAATATAAGAATATATGTCCAAAAACAATGCATTTTTAAAAATATTTTTTTTTCTTCATTTTATGCTTGCGTGCTTTAATATTATTTCTATCTTTGCACCCGCAATCAGGAATTCATGATAGCAGTCCAGGCGAGGTAGCTCAGTTGGTTAGAGCGCAGGATTCATAACCCTGAGGTCACGGGTTCAACTCCCGTCCTCGCTACAGATAAAAAACACCACTTTCTTTAAAGTGGTGTTTTTTTGTTTAAAACAATTTGATAAAATGGAAGAGTTTGTAGTTTATATCCTGTTCTCAGAAAAATTCAATAAAAACTATACTGGATTTACTTCTAATCTACTTGAGCGATTTAAATCTCACAATTTACTTGCCGTAAAAGGTCATACTGTAAAATACAGACCTTGGAAAGTTATTTACGTAGAATTTTTCTATTCTAAAACTGAGGCCATTAAAAGAGAAAAATATTTAAAAACCGGGATTGGAAGAGAATTCATTAAAGAACTCATAAATTCGATTTAGGAAAGGATTCTTATCCGCCGCGGCGGACACGGGTTCAACTCCCGTCCTCGCTACTTATAAAGTAAAACCCTTAAGCAGAAATGTTTAAGGGTTTTTTATTTTATTATTCTCTTTAAGCAAGGATACTTTAGTAAAAAAATCTTTTTTAAATACTAAAAAAACAAGAAAATAACCATTGATAACTAGCATTAAAATAGTTATTTTGCAGAGGTAATTTACAAAACATGGATATAGTTAAATTTAAGATCACATCAAAAACGATAAAAGTCGAAGTGCGTAATTCGAATAATTATGTTTTTAATTTTAATACTGCCTTAGATATTGCCAAAGAAGACAAAGATGTTTTATTAAAACTATACAATGCCTTAGATCTTCTTTTTAAGAAAGAAGCCACGATTGAAAACAAAAATTACATTTCGCCAAATCAGACCAATATATTAGATCAGATTTCTGCAGCAGATTTGGAACAGGAGAAGCTATAATCACTCTTTATAATTTTATGAATGAGCGTCCTTGAATATAGCATTCAGGGACTTCTTTTTTTTTAAAACAGAATAAAAAAATAGTATTTAATAAAATGATAAAAAACAATGATCAGGTAGAAATAGTCACTTACAATCCGAAGTATCAAAAAAGCTTCAAGGATTTAAATATTGAATGGATTTCGAATTATTTTATAGTTGAACCGAATGATGTAAAAGCTCTCGATCATGCGGAGGAATATATTATAAACAAAGGAGGAGAAATTTTTTCTGCCATTTTAAATGATGAGGTTTTAGGCGTTTGTGCCTTAATAAAAAGCGACGGGAAAGAGTACGACTACGAATTAGCCAAAATGGCGGTTAGTCCGAAAGCGCAAGGAAAAGGCGTTGGAAATTTATTGGCAGAATCGGCGATAAAATGGGCTACGGAAAAAGGCGCTTCTAAAATATATTTGGAAAGCAACACTAAACTAAAACCAGCAATAAAATTGTATGAAAAATTAGGTTTTAAAGAAATAACCGGAATTGCTTCGCCTTACAATAGAGTAGATATTCAAATGATGCTTACGCTAAATCAGCCACAATAAAAAGCCCTTAGATTTTTTCTTTCTAAGGGCTTTCATTTATTTAAAAATATTCCGAATTATTTTACCAATTTCAACAAAATCATCGTGACTGCTGACGGCCCTTTTTTCTGTGGTGTTTTCTTCAGTTTTCGAAAAAGGATAAATCAGCATATAATTATTATTTAGTACGCGTTTGTTTAGCAAATCGGGAACGTCTCTCATTTGAGGAAAATACGAATACATGCCTTTATCGGCCATCATGATAATTAGACCTTCGTCTTCTCCTAAATTAAAAGCAGTTTCTTGCGCTTCTTGCCACGAACGAATGATATTGAATGTAGCCTCAATTGTTGCTTTCATTACAATTCTTTTTAAAAGCTGCATGTTTTTTTCTTTTCCGTAGAAACTCATTTTTGCTCCAGAATTTCGTCCAATATTCCATATTCTCAGCATGGAATGAAAAAAGCCTGCATCCTTTTCGGCATTTTCAGGAATCAAAACAATATATTTTTTTATAGTCGAAACAGGCTGAACAGCATGGTAAACCATCAGATTTACATTTTTGTTTTTGAGATAGCCGTTGTATAAATTATAAACGAATGAAGCCGAAAATCCCTTTCCTCCTTCTAATCCTACAATTAGATCGGTTATTTCTTTTTCTTTAATTACATTACTAATTCCGCTTGCTGTATCATTATCATGCCGTGTAATCGGACTAAGCGTAACATCGGCTGCAGAAGCTGCTTTTACAGCCGATCCTAAAATCTTTTCTGCATTTTTTACAGACGATTCGTTTTCTTCTTCGTTAATTACATTCACAGCAAAAACACGGTCTTTATTTGTTGCTGTTTTTACGATAAGACCGAGATTTACCATTTTCTCTACTGTTTCTTCATGGTTCAATGCGAGAAGAATATTTTCTTTTTCTTCACTTTTCCCCGATACTTTATCATCTTTATCTACTTCTGCAATTCGCTGAGCGCTTGCCATAGAAACGAAAGACGAAACGGTACAAGAAATTAATATTAAAAGAATACTGCCGTTAAGCACGTGATCGTTTAAAAGCCTGATCGGTTCTCCTGCGTCATTTTCTCCAATAATTATGTTATAACCAACCATAACAGAAGCTAAAGTCGCAGCAGCAGACGCAGCGCTCATGCCAAAAATAAGCTGGCCTTCATCGTTGGTCAATTTGAATGTTTTTTTGGTCAGCATGGCCGCAAAATATTTTCCGCCAATGGAAGCCACAAGCATAATTGCCGCCACCCACAATGTTTCCCAACTTTGAATAAAAGCGCTAAAATCAATCAACATTCCGACACTTATTAAAAAGAAAGGAATAAAAATCGCATTACCAACAAACTCTACTCTATTCATTAAAGACGAAGTATGCGGAATCAGTCGGTTTAAGGCAAGACCAGCAAAGAAAGCTCCAATGATAGATTCGATTCCGGCAAGTTCCGCCAGAAGCGCAGCCAAATAAATCATAACAATAACAAAAAGGTATTGAGAGATTTTGTCTTCTACTGTTTTGAAAAACCATCGTGCAATAATGGGAAAAACCAGTAAAACAATCAGCGTAAAAAGAACCATGGAAACAGACAGTTTTACCCAAAACGCTGTACCAACTTCTCCTTGTGACATTCCTACTACCACGGCCAGAACAAGTAACGAAAGAACATCGGTAATCATAGTTCCGCCGACGGTTATGTTAACCGAAAGATTTTTAGCAATCCCCAAGCCACTTACCATTGGGTACACAATTAAGGTATGCGAAGAAAACAAACTGGCAAAAAGCACTGAGGTCAACAAGGAAAAACCTAATAGATAATAACCTCCGACTAGCCCCAAAATAAAAGGAACGGCAAAAGTGTAAAGAGAAAATGTGATACTTTTCCACTTATTCTTTTTAAAATCGGCCATATCAATTTCTAATCCAGCTAAAAACATAATGTACAAAAGTCCCGTAGTTCCTGTAACTACAACACTGCTGTCTCTTGAAAGGATTCCAAAACCATTCGGGCCAATAACGGCTCCGGCGATAATAAGACCCAGAAGATGTGGCACTTTAATCTTATTCAATAAAAGCGGAATGCATAATATTATAATAAGCTCTATGAGAAATTTTAAAAGCGGATCTTCAATGGGAAGACTTATATGATGTATACTTAAAAACATAATTATTTTTTTGATGGCGTAAGCTCAACCGAAAATTTGGCCGTGCAATTATCTTGTCCTGTAATGGTCTGTGTACCTTTTATGACATTTTTTTTAATATCATCCAAAACAACATTAATCTTTATATTGTTTTTTGCGGAACTTTCTATGGCAGAATCCAACACTATTTTATTAACCAGATATTGTCCTCTTAAAACTCTTTTAATCTCATTATTGCTCAATATATTGGCATACATTCCGGTAGAATCAGACACAAAATCCCAAACTTCTGTACGCTGGTCACCAATAACATAATTACTGCAATTTGATTCGCGGCAAATCATTTTACTGTTCCATTTCGTTTTAAGGGAATCGGGCCAAACCTGCACTTTTAAAACCGTATCTTTTGCCTGAAGTGTCAACTGAATACTGTCTTTCATTCGTAGTAATAATTCATATTCAGCTTCTTTGTCGGAAAATTTCTTTTCACGTTCCAAGAGAAGATTTTCTCTTTCTGTAAGTTCTTGTTCTTTTTTATTGCCACAAGAAATCAAAAAAAGGATGAGGATTAAAACCAAAAATCTTTGTGAAGTCATAATTATTTGAATTTTGTTCTTTACAATTTAAGCATAAAAATCTTTTTATCTCAGTAAAATCTAGAGAAATGCCTTTTTTTCCAATATTTATATTCATTTAAATTGTAACATTTCTTCAACAAGAGCGTCAAATGTTAAATTAAATTACGGTTCTTTGTAACTTATTACATTCATGATTTAAAAATCAGTCAATTTTTTTAATACAATAATATTGACAGCAATGAGTTTAGACTAGGAAAACTGGTCGCGATATTTTCGTATGGACAATAAAAAATTTATTTTAAGTTTAAAAAAAGGTAATGAAGCAGCTTTCAAAGAAGCATACTTCAGCTACTACGATAAACTGATAAATATTGCCAAGCGATTTAATTCCTCCGTATTTACCCCTGAAGATTTTGTTCAGGAAACTTTCATTAGATTATACAACAAAAGAGAATTGCTTAACGAAGAGGTGCTGTTCGACAAACAAATATTCGTGATCTGCAAGAACATTATTCTTAATCATGTTAACAGAGAAAACAAAATAGTGCAGCTTGAACCTCTTCACATTGACGTGCTGCAGGAAGAATCAGATTCTGGAATTTTTGAAGAAAGGCAAGAAAAATTGCAAAATTTCATAAATCAGCTTCCAGAGCAGCAACAAAAAATCTTCACTTTACACAAACTGGAAAACCTTAGCTATAAGGAGATTGCAGAATTAACGGATCTTTCTGAAAAGACCATTGCCAATCATATTTATCTCGCCAGTAAATTTATTCGAAAAAAAATCGAAAACCATTAGGAACTTTTTAGTTCTCGTTTGTTATACTAAAAAACAAGAACTAAAAATGCACATTGAAGCTTATAAAACTAATGTTAAAACAAAGAAAGACGCAAGTTTACTTGTAGCACTTTTGCAGTTTGTCATTTCTGATTGCATCATAAATTTTGATAAGCAAGGACGTGAAAACATCCTTAAAATCGAAACCAATCGCGATATTGAAGAAATGGTTTACCGTGTTTTTAACAAACAAGGATTTCATTGTCAAATCATTTACAGCTAGAAAAGATGGATCAGGAGAAATTTGACGAGGAATTCAAAAAATTATGGGAAGAGTCTCCTCTTTCTCATTCAAACGACGAAAAGGAAGCTTCGTGGGAACAATTTCATTCTAAAACATTTCCAGAGAAGAAAAGAAAATTTAAGCCTTGGCATCTTTATGCGGCGGCTTCGGTATTGCTTTTTGTACTTATTGGAACGGGATTTTATTTTAATGAAAACTCTTCATCTGAAAGTTTAGTGCTTTCTGATAATGTGATTGAAAATACGACCTCAACAATAAAATACGTTGTCTTACCCGACAGTTCAAAAGTTGAATTGAGTCCGAATTCTAAACTTTCTTTCGGAACTGATTTTGCTTTGAACAGAAAAATTGAACTGGACGGAGAAGCGTATTTCAAAGTAAAAAAAGACAAACAGCATCCTTTTCAGGTTTTCTGTGATGAAACTAGAACCACGGTTTTAGGGACTTCTTTTACGGTGAAAGAATCTAAAAACAAAGAAATCACCGTGGAACTTTTTGAAGGAAGCGTTCAGATGAATGTAAAAGGCCAAAACCAAAAATGGATTTTGAAACCGGGAGAAAAATTTACCTACGGAAACCAAATTGCTTCGGTATCAGAATTTAGCCAATTTATAGATTTTGATAACGAAAAACTTTCTGCCATAAGCCAATACATTGAAGAAAATTATGGCTACAAAGTGATTCTTCCGACAGAAAACCAAAATCAGAAAATTACAATCCGCATCAATAAAAACGAAGATTTAAAAACAATTCTACAATTGTTATCAGAAATGTATAACCTAAACTTTGAAATAAATGAAGATTTAAAGCAAATTACTTTTCAATGAAAACAAAAAAGGATGTAAGCCGCGAAACTCAACATCCTCCTAATGTTCGGGATAACATTAAGTTATCCATTTAATAATATTCAAAAATACAAAATTTCATGAAGCATATAATTTCAGCATGCTTTTTTTTACTCAGTTTCTACGCCTCTGCTCAGAACGTTACAGTAACTGTAGATCAAAATGTAACTTTAAAAGAGTTCTTCAAACAGATTGAAAGTCAAACCGATTTTAAATTTGCTTTTACAGATGAGATCGATACCAACAAAAAGTATTTCACTCAAAAAAGCACCTTTACACAAACGAGCGTTGAGAAACTTGTGGCAGAACTTAACAAAACTGCTATTGTTCAGTTTACTATCACGGGCAACAACATTTTTGTAAAACAAAAAGCTCAAATTCAAAAGGCTCCGAAAAAAAAAAGTAAGCTAATCGGTCAAGTATATGACGATGAAAGACAGCCTGTTATTGGAGCCAATATTTATGTGAAAGAACTGGAAACTGGTGTTGTAACAGATGCTAACGGAAAATACAGCATGGATGTGCCAAACGGAAGCTATACCGTTCAAGTTAGTTATGTTGGGTTTAAAAATGAAGAAAAACGCGTTTCTGTTTCTAATGATACCAAAGTAAATTTCAACATCGACGCTGACAGCCAGCAATTGGGCGAAGTTATCGTCATGAACAATAAAGCTGTCGATATCAAGACGACTCAGATGAGTGTGAATAAGCTTTCGATGCAGGAAATCAAAAAAATTCCTGTTGCGATGGGCGAACCAGATCCTCTAAAATCGATTTTGACTTTGCCTGGAGTTACCAATGCCGGAGAAGCTTCTTCGGGTTTTAATGTCCGCGGTGGTGCTGCAGATCAGAATCTGATTGTTTTGGATGGCGCTCCTGTTTATGCAGATTCGCACATGTTCGGGTTCTTTTCTATTTTCAATGCTGATATGATTAATGGTTTGGATTTATACAAAGGAGGAATTCCGTCAAAATTTGGAGGACGCGTTTCTTCTGTTCTGGATGTTACGCAGCAAACAGGAGATTTTGAGGAATATAAAGTAAATGGGGGAATCGGGATTATTTCGAGCCGTCTTTTAGTTCAAGGTCCGCTAGAAAAAGAAAAAGGCTCTTTTATTGTTTCTGGTCGTGCTTCTTATGCTCATTTATTTTTGAAATTGGCTGATAATAATAACTCGGCTATGTTTTATGATTTGAATGCCAAATTGAATTATCGTTTTAATGCTAAAAATTCACTTTCTTTCTCAGGTTATTTCGGAAATGATTTATTCGACATCAACGATCGTTTTGCGAGTACGTACGGAAGTACAATGGGAATTTTAAGCTGGAAACATAAATTTTCTGATCGTGTAAACAGCAATTTATCTACTTTCTACAGTGATTACAGATTTAATCTAGAAATTCCGATTGAAAGTTTTAAATGGGACAGCAACATTCAGAGTTATGGATTGAAATACAATTGGAATTTCCAACAGTCTGAGAAATTCAAAATCAATTATGGAATTGACGGTTTATATTACAATTTCAACCCTGGAGTTGTAAAACCAACTTCTCCAGATTCGCAGTTCAATTATATGCAATTGGATAAAAAATATGCTTTAGAAGCTGCTGCTTTTGTTGATTTCGAAAATCAAATTACTGACAAATTAACTTTCCGTTACGGACTTCGTTACAGCATGTTTTACCGTTTAGGAGACGAGAGCATCAGCACTTACGAAAATGGTCAGGCAGTAGTTTACAATCCTTTATACAATATTTATGAAGAAGGAACTCCAAATGGAAGTATCTCTTACGGAAAAGGAAAAACGATCAGCAAATTTGATAATTTAGAACCGCGAGCTGCCTTGTCTTATGCTTTTAATGATGAAACCTCAATAAAGGCAAGTTACAACAGAATGGCGCAGTACATTCATATTTTATCCAACACACAGTCTCCTTTGCCAATGAGTATCTGGACTCCGAGCGGACCTTTTACGAAACCTCAGCTTTTGGACCAATATGCGATGGGTTATTTCAGAAATTTCAGAGACGGAGATTACTCTTTAGAAACCGAATTATTTTATAAAAATGTTCAAAATCGTATTGACTATATTGACGGCGCTGATATTTTGGCTAACAACAACATTGAGCAAGTTATTTTAAACGGAAAAGCCAGATCGTATGGTTTGGAATTATTGTTTAGAAAAAATACAGGCGTTTTCACAGGATGGGTTTCGTATACTTTATCTCGAGCAGAACAAAAAACTCCAGGAAGAACTCCAGAAGAACCAGGAATTGCAAACGGCGACTGGTATTTATCTGGTTATGATAAATTGCATAATTTGAGTATTGTAGGAAGTTATGAATTGAATCCTAAATGGTCTTTTAATGGAAATTTCACTTTACAATCTGGTCAGCCTGTAACGTATCCAAATGGTTATTATGAAATTGGCGGCATCCACGTTCCGAATTATTCTTTGAGAAACGAAAACAGATTGCCACTCTTCCACCATCTTGATCTTGCGGCAACTTACACTCCAAAACCAGACAAAAAAAAAGGATGGCAAAGCTATTGGGTATTTAGTCTTTACAATGTTTACAACAGAAAAAATGCCGCTTCTATGAGTTTTACAACCAATGAAGATACAGGAGCAAATGAAACCAGAAGACTTTCGATTTTCGGAATTGTACCTGGGGTTTCTTATAATTTTAAATTTTAATGCTATGAATAAATTGAAAAAAAATATTATGAACAGAGCACTAGCGTTAATAAGTCTTCTTTTTGTTTTTTCTTTCGCTTCGTGCGAAGATGTGGTAAATCTTGATCTGCCAACTGGCGAAACCAAACTGGTAATTGATGCCGAAATTATCTGGAAAAAAGGAACTGATGGAAAAGAACAAACCATAAAAATCAGTAAAACGGGTGCTTATTACAGCGGTTCTACACCAAAAGTTTCGGGCGCACAAGTAAGAATAGAAAATAGCACCGGAGATGTTTTTACTTTTAATGAAACCGAAGCTGGAGTGTACAAATGCACCAATTTTGTTCCTGTAATTAATGCCGATTATAAATTATTTATTGATGCTGAAGGCCAAAGTTTCACAGCGGTTGAAAAACTGACTTCTGTAACTCCAATTAATAAAGTGGAACAGAAAATTGTTCCTGACTTTGGCGGAGAAGATATAATTGAATTGACTTATTATTATAATGATCCAGCAGATGAGATCAATTTTTACGTAACCGACTATCAAAGCTCATTCTTGATTTATCCAGAATATGAAATCACAAATGATGAATTTTATAATGGAAACGAAATCAGCACGAGATATTCTGATGAAGACAAAATGAAACCTGGAAACACGGTAACGATTACGCATAGAGGCGTTTCTAAAAATTTCTATAATTACTGGAAATTAATTCTGGAAGCTACGAGTTCAAATCCGTTTTCTGTTCCTCCTGGAAACATTAGGGGAAATATCGTCAACACAACCGATGCTAATAATTTTGCATTGGGTTATTTTAGACTTTGCGAAGCCGATCAAGTTCCTTATGTGGTGCAATAAATGTTTATTCATAAAAAAAGACAAAAGCCTTAAACGTAATGTTTAAGGCTTTTCTATTTTCCAGTCTTTTTTATTGATTTCATACACAAAATTCAATTTCGGTTTTTCTCCGAAATAAGCCACCTCTTCTTCAGCAATTTTCTCAGCTCCAACTCGTGAAATCGCAATTTGCGAACGAATATTTTCTGCACCAATGTGAAATCTAACTTTCGAAACATAATTAAAAAGATAATCCAGCATCATTTTTTTGACACTTAGATTAAAACCTTTTCCCCAGCAAGAAACCGCGTAAAAAGTATAGCCAATAAGGATATAATCTTCTTCTTTATTGAAGTCGTAAAATCTTGTACTTCCAACAACTTCTCCAGTTTCTTTATTTATAATTTTAAAAGCGCCTTTACTTTTTATCGCGCCTTCAAAAAACTTTTCAAAAACCTCTTTTTTCCATCGGTCTTTGTTGGGGTGCTGTTCCCAAATTTTAGGATCGGAAGCCACTTTGTATAATGCATCAAAATCTTTTTCTTCTAAAGGAGATAAAATGCAAAGATCATTTTCTAAAACGGGCTGTAAATTAAAATTCATATCAATTTTTTAATTATAAAAATAGTTAATCTGCAACTGATTTCTAAATTAAAAAACCTCCAAAATCAAAATGACTTTGAAGGTTTCTCACTTTATCTAAAACTTGTCAATTACTTATATTCTTCTTCCTTTTGTTTGTACCAATCTTTCATAACATAAAAAGCTTTCTTTTTGATTCCTTGATCAGAAATTAAGCCTTTACGGTTGAAGAAATCTTGGATGTTGGGCAGTTGTCTTCGTGGTGACCTAAAGTCGACTAAAATCCAAGGAGAAACTCCGGCAAGACCTTCAATTCTATTGAACATCTGTGTGTTCTGAATATACAATTCTTCCTGATATTCTTCATTCCAACGTTCTTTTTTGTCTCCGTGAAGACCTTGCAGCGCTTCACCACCAAACTCACTAATAATTACAGGTTTGTTGTACGGAATTACCCATTTCATGTCTTTACAAGATTCATTTGTTCCTCTGTACCAACCCAAATATTGGTTGAAACTCACAATATCAACATATTCATTCATATTATCATGAAGCGTGTTGACATTGTTCGGACTTTTGGTCACTTCCATCGCCATACTAATCAAACGAGAATTGTCTTGCGTACGGGCGTATTTTGCTAATTTACTTAAGAAAACATCTCTTTCATCGCTATGCGGAGTTTCATTGGCAATAGACCAAATCACGATTCCGCAACGATTTTTATCTCTATAAATCATATCGTGCAACTGGCGCTCTGCATTGGCATACGTATCAGGATTTGTCCAAGAAATGGTCCAATAAACCGGAACTTCAGACCAAATCATAATTCCCATTTTTTCAGCTTGTCTTACCATATTTTCATTGTGCGGATAATGCGCGAGACGAACATAATTACAGCCTAATTCTTTTGCCCAATTCAGTAAAGTAATCGCATCATCTTCAGACCAAGCTCTTCCTGATCTGAAAGGTGCTTCTTCATGAATACTGATTCCTCGTAAAAAGACTTTTTTTCCGTTTAAAAGAATTTCTTTGCCTTTAGTTTCAATTGTTCTAAAACCAATTTGATCCGCAATATTTTCGTCTGCTTTGCTAATCGTTACGTCGTATAATTTTGGTTTTTCGGGCGTCCATAAAGTCGGATTAGCTTTGATTTCGAAATACGCCAATCCTTTAGCATCAGTCATAAGACTTTTTTTGATTTTCAATTCTGGAATAGAAACCGAAACCGATTGATTCGCGCTTTCATTATTTAGTTTTATCCAACCCGAAATCTTCCCTTTTTCTTTTTTATCCAATTGAACTAAATAATCTTCAATATAAGTGTTCGGAACCTGCGCTAAAGTCACATCTCTTGTGATGCCTCCGTAATTCCACCAATCCATATTTACGGTTGGCACATTGTCTTTGTGGCGTTTGTTGTCGACTTTTACCACTACGAAGTTATTTCCGTCAACTAATAAATCGGTTACATCAAAATTGAAAGGTGTATAACCGCCAACGTGAGTTCCTGCCATTTTTCCGTTTACATAAACTTTTGCATCATAATTAACGGCTCCGAAATGCAGAATTCCTTTGGTTTTAGTATCTTTTTTATAATTAAAGTCTTTCTGAAACCACACCGTTCCTTCGTAAAAGAACAATCTTTCATCTTTCGAATTCCAATCAGACGGAATATCCATTGTGGCAGAAGTCGCAAAATTGTATTCTGTTAAATCTGTATTGTTCCATTTTTTATTTTCGAAAAATCCGTTGTTCTTAAAAGGCATCAAACGATAATCGTAATAACCATTTTCTAGCGGATCTACGATGTAACTCCATTTTCCATTTAAAGTAATATTGTTTCTTGCGGCAATATTAGACACCAGCGGAATTTCCTGCGCCATCGCTTTTCCCATTAGGAGAAAAGTACAACACAGCATTACAATTTTTTTCATAGTTTTTATTTTTAATATTATGATAATTCAGTTGACGTATTTGGACGCGGATTAAACGGATTCGTTATCACGAAGACGCGGATAAAAACGGATTTTAAATGAATAAAATCTGCGTTTTTCCGCGTTTTGCGAAAGCAAATCTGTGTGATCAGCGTTCCTTTGACGCAAAATGGACGCGGATTGAACGGATTCGTTATCACGAAGACGCGGATGAAAACGGATTTTTTAATAAAATAAAATCTGCGTTTTTCCGCGCTTTTGCGAAAGCAAATCTGTGTGATCAGCGTTCCTTTGACGCAAAATGGACGCGGATTGAACGATTTTTTTTTAATAAAATAAAATCTGCGTTTTTCCGCGTTTTTGCGAAAGCAAATCTGTGTGATCAGCGTTCTATTTACACAAGCTGATTATCTGCTGATCTGCTAAATCTGCGAGAGAAATTTTCAGCTCGCAGATTTGGCAGATTAAGCTGATTTTTAATTTTTAACTGTTAATTTTTAATTTTCATATCAAAATAACGCGTCAGCTCGTAAGCATTGTCATTGATGATTTTCATCTCTTTTAATAGAGGCAAATACGGTTCGAAATTACTGTTTACAATTCCTTTGTTTGAATCTCTGTTGGAATAATCCGTGCTTAAATCCTGCGGATCATTATCCATATATTTGAACCAATGCCAGCCAACGCTGTTTTTATTTTTTAATAATTCTAAAGTGAAGTTCTGGTAAAAAAGTCCTCTCTCTTTTTGCGTTCGAACCAGCCATCCCGCGCCAGTATTATTTGGCAAACCAGAATCTTCTCCTTTGGTGTACCATTCTGTAATCAAAAATGGTTTTCCTGACCATTCGCCCCAATTGTTCATCAATTCCTGACTCGGTTCCCATTTTCTATAATGATTTATAGAAATAATATCCATGTACTTTCCGGCCACTTTAAAAATCTCTGGATTAGTCAATTCTTGTTCTTTATCCTGATTGAAACGGCATCCTAAATACATGTGATTGGGATCTGCTTTTCGAAGCGCATCTGTTACTTTTTTCATGTAGGTTTCAAAATAAAAAGCTGTAAATGCCATTCGGTCTTCCCGCGTGATGTCCGAAACCGATGCATTAAATCCTTTTCTTTCATCCAGCCAAGCTTTTGCAGCAATATATCCCTGCTCATCTTTGGCTAATAAAGTTAAATGTTTATCTAATGCGTCGTTGTACCACGGAAGCTCATTATCAGTAAAATAACCCATCAAATACTTATCATTTTTGTATTGGGAAATATCTTTTACCGATTTTTCGATGTAAGCGTCAAATTCTTTATCAAAAACCATAACCAAATCAAAACGGTAATTCTGCCAGCTGGCTTCTTTGTATTTTCCGCCGTATTTTTTGATATGATCCGAATGATACATGCCCATTGGCGAAATAATAACGGTATACACCAGCGGATTTTCTGCATTACGGACCAGGTCAACATTTGACCACGCTCCTACACCGTTGAATCCGTTATCGCGAAGTAATTTTGATTCTTGTTTAATCCAATTTTCTTTGCTTCCGTATTTTTTATCAAATGCTTTCTGCTGATTTACAGAACGGCCTGCATTGAAAACAGCAACACCTTTAAAAATATACGGATAACCTTCAGGGTCAATAATCCACCACCTATCGCCGACTTTTTCAGTTCTAAAAAATCCTGTCGCTTCTTTCTGCCACATTTTGGAACCGCCGTAAATCGAACCCGGAGTCATTTTTTTTGTTTTAAAACCTGGCAGTCTGTCAATTGTTTTAGCGTCGTAAGCCACCCATTTTGGATCTAATGCATTTTGTCTGGCTTCGACTTTTTGGTACGTAATTTTATTCTGTGCATGTAGTGAAATCAGGCTTATAAAACAGAACAATGCATAAATGGAATGTTTCATTAAATTCGTTTTTTATTGTTTTGAGGAAATCTTTGTGTTGAATTTTAACACATAGAAACATAGATTTTCTTTGCGTGTAAAGGCGTTTCACTTGCATGAATACACATAGCAATTGTGTGTTAAGCTTTGTCAAAGTTTTAAACTTTGACAAAGCTGTTACTGCTTACCTCTGTTTCTATGTGTTAGAAAATTTTATTTAGATAAATAGATATGATCAATATCGAATGTGTAATTGTTTAAAGCTCTTACATCTTCTGGATCAACACTTCTTAATACTAAAATGTCTTTAATTTTGGTTAAATCTAATGCTTGATTTTGCTTTTTATAATCCGCAATTGGGATTTTAACCATGTTCCAAGCTCCGTCTCTTTTTAATCCGTACATGTTACTTGTGGCATCAAATTCTACATAACCCGTATTGGTTGCGTCTTTCATTCTGAATCTGATTTTTCCTGTACTGGTAGTTCTCACTGCCATATTAATATAAGTGTAAGACGAAATATCGGTGAAGTTTACAAACTGAAGAATTGCCATCGCCCATTTTGCTTCTGATGCAGGCGGAGTTGCTGGAAGAGTAAAGTTTCTGTAAGCACCTTCATACCCATCAGTCGCTACTTCCTTAATTACGAATTGATTACTTGAAACCCAATTTAAAACAGGAGCCGTTTTAGTAAAATCAGGATTATCAGAGTAAATTTTAAGTGCATCTGCCGGAATGACTATCGGAGGTATTGCAGGAGCTTCTACTTCAACTGTAAAAGTTTTCTTTTCAATTGTATTGTCAACATGTGTTATTTCTAATGTTGTGGTAAAAGTTCCTCCTTTAGCATACTTTACCTCAACATTCGGTTCAATTGAAACTCCAGTCGATCCGCCTTGAAAAGTCCATTTTATAGCGCGTATTTTGGTAGACGAATCGGTATAGGTTACTGTTTCTCCCGCTTTAATCGAAGTATTTGTTGAAGTCGCCTCAATTGTTCCTTTTTTATAAAGATAAACTTCGCGCACATCATCTTCGCAGGAAAACAAAACTGCAAAAAGTACGAAAAGCAAATATTTGAATCTTGGTATATGATTTAGTTTTATGGTCATGATTTCGGTTTTTTTGGTTAATTTTTTTTAGACTTTATTGAGGAAAGATGCAAGAGGAAAGACTCCTCATGAAATTTTGTTTTTGTTCCTTTTAGAAGAAAGAAGCAAGAGGAAAGACTCTCATCTTGCTTCTTGTCTCTTGCCTCTACTTATCTAAAGACTACTTCAATCCATCTAAAAATCCTTGGTAAGCAGGCTTTTTGTTATAATCAGCATCTAGAAGTAACGGATATTCTTTTGAGTGCCAGAAGCTTGTCAACCAAGTGTATTTATCTGTAACTCCCCAAGTTGAAATGGCGAATTTTTGCGTTTGAGGCAATTCTTCGTACATAGCAGTAATGTATTTATAGGTTTCTGCTTGTTTTTGATTTTCAACATCGTTAAACACATACGAATCTGATTTTCCTGTATTGACTTTAATATCTAATTCTGAAATATGAATTAACAATCCGGTGGACACTAAATCTGTAAAACCTGTTTTCATGGTTTGTCTGTTGGTATCTGTTGCATAGTGAAATTGATCTCCTACACCATCAATTGGAACTCCATTGGCTTTGAATCTCGCTACCATTTTTTTGATTGAGGCTCTTTTTCCTCCATCTAAAACTACGCTGTAATCATTGTAAAAAAGTTTTGCGTCTGGATCTGCTGCTTTTGCGTAACGGAAACATCTTCCATAAAAACCGATCGGATCTTTAAACAGTGAATTAATTACAGCTTCATTTCGCATCGCGCCGCCGTCGGCAAAAACTTCATTTACAACATCCCAACTTTTCACCTTTCCTTTGTAACGTCCTACAACATCTGTAATGTACACTTTGACTTTAGATTCAAAGGCAATCGAATCATACTGTGCTTTTTTAAACCATTCGGGAAATGAATCATACCAAACCAAAGTATGTCCGTGAACTTCCATGTTATTGTCTTTTGCAAAACCCACTAAATAATCGGCTGCCGTAAAATTATAAGCTGTTGAAGATGTCCAAATACTTGCCATTTTCATTTCGAATTCGGCGGTAATCTGACTATAATGTTTTAAAACAGCATTTTTATAATTGGGCTCACCTTGCAAATCTTTCATTTTAACCGCAGCACCAATTTTAAATTTTGCTTTTTCTTTTAAAGTCTGCGTAATCGGATTTGGATTACCCGAATCGCCTTCGTCAGCATTTATAAAAACGACTTTCTCGTCGTTGCTGCAAGAAGCAAACAGTAGAGCGGTTAATGCTCCTAGAATATATTGTTTCATCATGTTTTCTTTTTAAAATTCGGAAGCCAGATCAGGATTATCGCGACTTCCGAATGGGTTATTACTAACTTTAACCTTAACTTTTGTCTTTTTTTAAACACATAGAATTATAGAATTTAGCAACTCATCAAAAGGCGCTTCACTAGTTAAAATTTACATAGCTTGGCTGTTGTTAGAAACTATTTTTTAGTCAAAAAAACCTATGTTTCTATGTGTTAGAAAAATTTAATTATATCCTACATTAAATCCTTCGGGTTTTCCCATCAAATCGATCTGACTTTGCGGAATCGGCATATTGACCATTGCAGGAGTCATACGTAGTGGAACTTCTCCAGCAAGAGTCCCAGAAGGACTAGAACGGAAATATAAATTCTGTCTTTCTACCAGAAGTCCTAATCTTTTCAGTAGGAACCATCTGTTGTTTTCAAAAGCCAATTCCCTTGCCGATTCGTCCAAATAATTATTTAAAGTCCAAGCGGTTAAATCAAAGGTAGTTACCGTGCTTTCTGGATTTCCTGTGTAACCTCTTCTTCTTACTTTGTTCAAATAAGCCAAAGCTTTTCCGTCGTTTCCTAAATTATGATAGGCTTCAGATGCCAATAAATAGGTTTCGGCCAATCTGTAATACATATAATCTTTGTAGCTGTTGGAAGTCATTGGCAGTTTTTCTGAATCGTGGTATTTTTTCAAACTCCAATGCCAAGCTCTGTAATTTCCATTTGGCGCTGCAATTGCCGGATTGGTAATCGGCTGTCCGAATTTTGGATTACTTGGAACATTGATTTTGTAATCTTGATAATTATCGGAATAGTAATACGTTTTGAATCTCAAATCATTTGCCTGATCGTAAAGTGATTTCAAATAATTATTTGGATAAAACCATCCTAACGCCTGACCTCCGTATGCGACGTCTTGAACCAATTCGTTTGTATTCAATTCGTAAGTTCTATGCGTAAAAACGCTGCTCAGCCAAGAGCCGCCGCCTCCAGCCAAATTGTCTTCAGGCCCTAACAGATAATCTTTCTGATACGTAAAAAGCGATTCTTTATGATTTGCGTTTTGTCCCCACACATCGGCGAGAGCCACTAAACCGTGTGTTCCGTCATTGATAATCGCATCAAATTGCGTTGCTGCTTCTGCCCAGTCTTGCTGCCATAAAGCACTTTTTCCGCGAATGTGTCTTGCAACACCCTGACCATAACGTCCTGGATCTACCTTGAAAGGAAGATTCGCAATCGCATAATCCAAATCAGCGTCGATTAATCGGTATACATCTTCGTCACTTGCCACTTTATATTCAACTGGATCATTGATGTTTTGCGGAGTTGTCGGAATCGTATCAATTAAAATTCCGCCATACATTTGTTTTAAATCCAAATACAATTCACCTCTGATAACACGAGCTTGCGCCACTAATTTCTTTTTAGCAGCGTCATCCATTTTTACAGATCTCGCTGAGGTAATAATAGCCGAACATCTGTCGATAATTCTATAGCCTTGAATCCATTTTGAACCTGTAAACGACTGTGGATTGTGACCTGTTCCGTAAGGTGTATTCCAAGTTCTGTGCAATCCTAAATCTGTTGCCACCATAAAGAATACGTTGGCCCACAAATCGCTATTATCACCAGAAGGCAAATTGTAATAGCGCATTTGGTTGTAAAGTGCATTAACCCCAACTTCTAAACCAGCTGGAGAATTGTAGATATAATCTACAGAAACTTGATCTTTTACGTTTTCTTCCAGAAATTCTTCGCAAGAAGTAACTCCTAAAGAAAGTCCAAACATCAAAACAAATAGAAAATTTATATTTTTCATGATCTTGTTATTTTTTATTTTATTGAATGTCTTAAAGCACATTATTAAAAACCTACCTGTAAACCGATTACGCAAGTAACAGGTTCGGGATAATCGCTAATTTCTTTTTCTGGGCTATAAGACTGATAATCGGTAAGGGTTACCAAATTGCTTCCCGTTACATACAATCTCATATTGCTTAATCCTAAAGTTTTAATGGTATTTTCTGGGAATTTAAATCCAACAGAAACATTTTGCAAACGGACATAAGAAGCATCTTGCAATCCTAAAGTATTGATGTACGGCGGATCGTTTCCATCTCTAGGTCTCGGCCAGTTTCCGCCTGGATTTTCTGGTGTCCAATAATCTTGTTTAATACCGTTTTTCACTCCGCGTAAAGAACCTCCTTTTACATAATCATATAAAAACAAATTGTCTCTGGTAACCCCTTGAACCGTATAAATGTCTGCTGAGAAATCAAATTGCTTGTATTCTAAAGCCACAGAAAAAGTCCCGAACCAATCTGGCATTTTTGAAGTGATAATTCGGTCTTGATCTGGATTTGGATTTGCTCCGTTTGACGGATCTGCATCCCATAATTTAATATCTCCAGGATACAAAGTTGTTCCCGTAACCAGCGGAATATTTTCTCCTTCCTGATAAATTCCGACTGCTTTATATCTGTAATAAACATCAATTGGTTGTCCAATGAACCATAAGTTTCCAACAGAATCGTCTTCTCTTCCGTCTCCGTCAGCATCTTTTCCGTAGATACTCACGATGCTGTTTTTGTTTTTTGTGAAAGTTGCACCGAGATTCAATCTGAAATCTTTCTTTTTAATAACATCTCCATTCAAAGTAACTTCTAAACCTTTGTTGTTTACTTTTCCGATGTTCGAAAGTTTGGTTGTATAACCGGTATTGGCATTCAATGTTTCATAAATCAATAAATCTGAAGTATCGGTATTATACACCTCAACAGTTCCGTTTAATCTGTTTTTAAATAAACCAAAATCGGCCGCAAGGTTTAACTGCGTTGAGGTTTCCCATCTTAAATCCGGATTCGATAATTGCGAACCAGGAACATATCCTGAAACTTTTACGCCATTGATAATGTAATCTCTTTGTGTAGCAGTTGCCATACTTTGATACGGATCTTTCGGCTGGTTTCCTACTTTACCATAACTCGCTCTTAATTTTAAATTGCTCAAAACAGGAACGTGTTCTTTCATAAATTCTTCATTAGTAACATTCCACGCCGCATTTACCGCTGGGAAAAATCCCCATTTGTTGTTGGCACCAAAAACTGAAGATCCATCGGCTCTTCCTGAAACGGTAAAATAATATTTGTTGTCAAAATCGTATTCTAATTTTCCTGCGAAAGAAATAAGCGATCTTTCGTTTCCGCCAATTAAAGGCGTATTTAAGAAAGCACTTTCTAAACCGTAAATTCCTAAAATATCACTTGGAATTCTACTTGCTGAGTTTCTAAAATCATTGTATTCTGATGAGGTAAGCTCATAAACACCAGTTAAGTTGAAATGATTTTTTTCAGCTAGATTCAAGTTATAATGCAAAATATTACTCAATTGGTATTCTACATTATCCTTATACTCGATATAACCGCTACCTTGTCCCGAATTGGCAATTCCAGAAAGTGATTTTGAAGTGTTAAAGCTCATCGCTTTGTAGTTCCAAGATCTGCGGCTGGCATTTAATTTATAAGTGAAACCTTTTGCTAAATTAATATCCAAAAAGACATTCATGATATCGTTTCGGTTCAGCTCATTGGTGTTGGTTTCATAAACATCAATCAGCGGATTTGGCGTTTCCTGAATTCCTCCTGGCAAGTAACGGAAAGAACCATCTTCATTGTACACTTGTCCAAGTGGCGAAGTTGTGATCGCATTGTTTAAAACATTTCCAACATTGGGTCTATTCGATTCTGAAAACTGAAGTGAAACATTCATTCCCACTTTCAGCCAATCCGTTACTCTCTGGTCAACATTTACCCTCATTGCTACCTTTTCAAAATCAGAATTCGGAACAACGCCAGAAGTATTGATGTAATTGAGACTTGAAAATATGCTCGTTTTATCTGTTCCCGAAGAAATGCTAACACTATGGTTGTTGGTTACACCAGTTCTTAAAACCAATTTTTCCCAATCAATATATTTTCCAGATCGAACAGACTCCAGTTCAAGAGGCGTAAAAACTTGCTCGTCTGGTCGGTAAACGCCACCATTACTTGTTCTATACGCTTCTCTTTTTAGCTGAGCAAATTCTTCTCCGCTGTAAACATCAAAATTTCTGTTGATGGTCTGGACTCCAGAAAAACCATTGTAAGCGATTTTTGCTTTTCCTGTTTTTCCTCTTTTGGTAGTAATTAAAATAACACCATTTGAAGCTCTAGCTCCATAAATTGATTGAGCCGCGGCATCTTTTAAGATTTCTAAAGAAGCAATATCATTCGCATTAATATCATTGATACTTCCGATTACGATTCCGTCTGCAATTACGATTGGCTCGTTGCTTCCGTTAATAGATTTTTTTCCTCTAATTTGAATCGAAGAAGAACTTCCAGGTCCGCCATCATTTAAACTTACTTGAACTCCGGCTGCTTTTCCTCGAAGCATTTCACCCACGTCTGAAGTAGCCACTTTTATCATGTCGCCCGGTTTAACCGAAGCCACCGAACTGATTACGTCACTTTTCTTTTTTGTGCCATAACCGACTACGATAATTTCGTCTAGTGCTTGAGAACTTTCTTTTAAAACTACTTTTAAGTTTCTCTTATTATCTGTTTCCACAGCAACGTCATCCATTCCGATAAAAGAAAAGATCAGTGAGCTTTTTGGCGCCGTGCTGATGCTGAAATTTCCATCAAAATCGGTTTGTGTTCCTTTTGTGCTTCCTTTTACGTGGACGTTTACACCCGGCAAAGGCAGTCCGGCATTGTCGACTACTTTTCCGGTTACAGTGCTTTCTTGGGCGTGCATACTCGTGGACAATATGCACAAAAACAGCATCAAAACTAGTTTTAGATAATTTCCGCCAAGAAAAAGCATCTTTTCAGGTTTGTTGTTTTTCATTGTAAAATTGGTTTGGTTAGTTAATTAATAAATCGTGATTACATTGCAAAAGTGCTTAAATAAAGGTGTCTAGAAGGTAGGGCGTTATTCGTATTTAGGGGTGCCAATGTCTTTATTTGAGGATTTTATATTATTTAAAGCCTTAAAAAACGGTATTCGTAATAAAAAACTTAATTTTTAGCAAGACACTTAATTTCCTTATGTAATATTTTCTTTTACCGCAAAGATTTTTTTGCCACAGATTATGAAGATTAAAGTGATTTTAAAATCTGTGTTAATCTGTAAAAATTTAACCGTAATGCATGCAAGGGAAAAACGCAAAGTCCGCAAGTTTTTTTTGCCACAGATTATAAAGATTAAAATGATTTTTAAAATCTGTGTAAATCTGTGTAATCTGTGGCATTAATATTTTACACACTTTACTGTAAAAATTTAACCGCAATTCACGCAAGGGAAAAACGCAAAGTCCGCAAGTTTTTTTGCCACAGATTATCAAGATTAAAATGATTTTTAAAATCTGTGTTAATCTGTGTAATCTGTGGCATTAATATTTTACACACTTTACTGTAAAAATTTAACAGCAATTCACGCAAAGTCATACGCAAAGTCCGCAAAGCTTTTTTTTGACTTTGCGGACTTTGCGTTTTCTTTCTTTGCGTGCTTCGCGGTTAAAAAAATTAATTCACTTGAGAATTTTTATACTCACTCGGAGAAAGATTATAGAATTTTTTGAATTCTTTACTGAAGTGTTTTCGATCATTGAAGCCCACCATATACGTTACCTCTCCAACGGAATAACTGGTATTGGCCAAAAGATTTGCCGCTTTCTTCAATCGCATATTTTTTATGAAACCCGCAACAGAATGATTGGTCAGTGTCTGAACTTTTTTATAAAGTACGGTTCGGCTCATTCCAATTTCGCTTACTAGATCGTTTACATCAAAATCTGCGTTGTCGAGATTGTCTTCAATTATCTGAGTTAACTTCTTTAAAAAAATTCCTTCGGGCGTGTTGATGTTTTCTTCTTCTACTGCAGCGATAAATCTGTCACCATATTTCTGGCGCATGATTTCTTTAGCCGATAAAAGATTAGCAATCGTCAGTTTTAATTCTTCAATGCTGAAAGGTTTAGAAATATACGAATCCGCTCCTGTTGAAAGTCCTTCAATTCTATTTAAAGTCGAAGATTTTGCCGTCAATAAAACAACTGGAATATGATTGGTATTAAGACTTGTTTTTAAAATTTTACACAATTCAAAACCATCCATTTCGGGCATCATGACATCGCTGACAATCAAATCTGGGATTTCGGAATCCATAAATTCTAATGCCTTCAAAGCATCTGTAAATTTCAGCACTCTGTATTCGGCGTGCAGCACATCAAAAACAAACGACAAGACTTCTTCATTATCATCAATAACCAAAATCGTCTTTTTATCGCTTTCGTCTTCTAGATATTCTGGTTCGTAAATATCAATTTCCGTTTTTACATCGGAAATTGGATTAGCATTTTCGTTTAACGAAATCGAATTTTCAACAATTTGAGATTTTTTAAAATGCTCTTTTCCTTTTTTTAATTTGATAGTAAAAATGGTATTGAAATTTGGGTCTTCTTCTGTCTGCACTTTGATTTCTCCGTGATGCAATTCGACAATACTTTTACTCAAAGCCAAACCAATTCCGCTTCCTAAATTGGCGGTTCCGCGATCGTCAAGTTGGAAGAAATTCTTAAAAATTTTCTTTTTCCGATTATCCGGAATTCCGATTCCGTTGTCTTTTACTTTAATTTCAATAAAATCCGAATCGTCTTTTTGTTCAACAGCCAAAGTAATTTTACCGCCTTTACTCGTAAATTTAAAAGCATTCGAAAGCAGATTGTAAATTACTTTTTCCATCTGATTTTTATCGAAATAAATCAAAGCCGTATTAATGTTCAATACAAACTTATAATCGATTTTTTTCTCAACTGCAATTCCGCGGAACGACTCGTAAATATCGAAACAGAACGAAACAATATCCTGCTGTTCGCAATAAATTTTCATACTTCCTTTTTCAGCTTTTCTAAAATCCATTAACTCATTGACCAATTTCAACAATCGATCAGAATTGCTTTTAATGGTTTTTAATTTATGTTCTAGATTCGAACCTTTTTCGGCATTGCTTAAAAGTTCTTCAACTGGCCCGCTGATTAAGGTCAAAGGCGTTCTAATTTCGTGTGAAACATTCGTAAAGAAATCCAATTTCATTTTATACAATTCTTCCTGTCTTTCTTTTTCGACCTGCTCCAAATAATAGGCTTGTTTCAATAATTCTCTATTTCTAAAAAAACGGAACAACAAAACCGAAGCTCCAGCCAATAAAGCAATGTAAAAAAGATACGCCCACCACGTTTTCCACCAAGGTGGCAACATGATAATTTTTAAAGTTTTAATGGTCGGATTCCATTCTCCTCCTCCATTTGAAGTTTTAATTTTTAATGTATAAGTTCCCGAATTCAAATTGGTCAAATTGATGTAATGCTGCGAACCTATAACATGCCATTCGTCTTTATTGAACGAACTTTCCAATTTATAAGCATATTCATTTTTCTCTGGCGAAATAAAATTCATCGCGCTAAATTCCAACCCAATATAACCTTGATCGTGTTTTAAAGTGATTTCTGAAGTTTCACTGATCCTTTTTTCTAATGAAACTTCTTTGTTTCCTGGCCTAATTTCTTCATTATTAACAATCAGCTTTGTTAGAATAATTGGCGATTTATCTTCTGTTTTTATCAATTTGGACGGATTGAAAACAATCAAACCATTTGAACAGCCAAAAACAAGTTCTTTAGCATTGAGTTTTAAACTGCTGTTGGTGGAAAATTGCTTTACTTTTAAACCGTCTTTTGAAGAAAAAGAAGTAATCTGAAAATCTCGAATATTTAAAACTGGTCTTACGCTTTTGGTTTTAATTTTATAAAGCAAATTATTGTCGCTGATCCAAATATTCCCTTCAGAATCTTCTGAAATGCTTTTAATCGTTTCATCTGTAAATCCCATTGCGCGGTTGATTTCGAAGAAACGTCCTTTCTTTTCATCAAAAATATTGACGCCTCCACTTTCTGCTCCCACCCAAAATCTATTTTTAGAATCGGTAAACATGACCGTAAGACTGTTGTTTGACAAACCACTTTTTGGACCAGCTTTAAAAACTCTAGTGACTTGCTTTAGTTTTTTATCGAAATAATTCAAACCATATTGTGTAGCAATCCAAAGTCCATCTTTTCGGTTTGCGATATCGGTTATAAAATTATCGCTGAGCGAATTTGAGCTTCCGTCGGCCATATAAATTTCTACCGTTCCGTCGGGCATTACTTTCTTCAAACCGTTACCGTTTGTTCCAACCCATAGGTCTTGATTGTCCATTACTAAAGACGTAATCGGGCGTTCTCGTTCTTTGGAATCCTTTCGCGAAAGCGAGATAAATTGAAACGTTTTACTGATTTTATTGAATTTGAACAATCCGTTGAAAGTCCCGCAATACAAATACTCGTTCTGATTGACCAAAGCCGTTATCATGTTTACGCTTTTGTCTACATCATGACCTTCAATTTGATACGAAGCATTTCTATTGTTTTTAAAATCAAGATAATTTAAGCCTCCGCCGTTGGTTCCAACCCAAATCGAACCGTCATTTTCTTTTGCAACCGCATTTACAAAAGCAGTATTTAAGCCGAAATTGGGTTTCACAACTTCTCTTATATTCGTAAAATTGGTATTGGTTTTTTGAAAGAAATTAACTCCACCTCCGTTTGTTCCGATCCAAATATCGTTATGGCGGTCTTTTAGAAAACATTTTACATCATCGTCAGAAAGGCTATAACTCTGCAACGGATTATGACCATATTTGGTAAATTCGTTTCTGTCTTTTTTGTATACACACAAACCATTTTTTGTTGCAAACCAAATTGTATTATTGTCAACTTCGACAATATCATTTATCCAATTAGAAGAAAGGCTTTTTCTATTGCTCGTATTTAGTACAAAATTAGTAACGGAATTCTGGGAAACTTCAAAACGAAAAACGCCATTGGCTTCCGTGGCAAACCATAAATCTCCGTTTTTTTCTTTGATGATTTTCCAGATTTTCGATTTTAGCAGAGATTCGTTTTCGGCTAAAGCTTTTGGTAATGCTTTTTTCGAACCGTTTTTAGGATCAAAACATTCTAAACCTTTTGAAGTTCCGACTAAAACGCCATAATTTTTATCATAAAACAAAGACAAAACCCTGCTTTTTCTGAAAGTTGAATTGTGGTCGTTTGAGATTTCTTCTAATAGATATTTCTGTTTGTTTAGTTTTTTAATTCCGCCAAAAGTTCCAATCCAGATTCGGTTTTGATCGTCTTGAATGATGGATGAAATATAATTTCGTCCGCCTTTGATTTTCTGAACATCGACTCTTAAAAATGTTCTTTCGTTTTTATTAAAAAGATTCAACCCATTATTGGTTCCGATCCAGATTTGCTTTTGATTATCTTCCAAAATCACATTAACATGATTATTGCTGATGCTGTTGAGAATGTCTTTGTTGTAAACATATCGCAAGAAATCATAACCATCATAACTGATCAATCCGTTTGCAGTTCCGATCCAGATAAATCCCTTTTGGGTTTGATGAATACTCGAAATCATACTTTGCGAAAAACTCACATCATAATTAATATGATCAAAATACAAATCGGATTCCTGCGCCTTCGAGCCAAAAGGAATGGAAAGGAATACAATAAAACTTAAAAAGTAGATTCTAATGTGCTGCATAAACGAAATTTAGTAAAGCTCGAAAAATTTAATTGCAATAAACCTATGAAAAAAATCAATCGAATGCGTTGCAAAATAGCGCTTATGCGAAAAAAAGAGGTAGGATTTTTTTCTTTTTATGGGGTGTAGATGTACTTTTTGAAGTGGGGATGACAATTAACTGATAAATTATTTCAATTAATTATAAAAAAGCCATTTCAATTAAGAAATGGCTTCTGTTTCTTCAATCAATCCTAAGATTTTACCGTAGGCAATTGCGGCTTTATGAACTTGAACCGTCCAGTCTTCGGCAGCATTATCATCGGCTCCGTCTGAAATGTATTTTAAACTCAAAAACGGAATATTTTCTTTCATCGCAATCATCGCTAAAGCGTAAGCTTCCATATCCACCACATTGTACGCGTCTGAGCAATGTCCCATTTCGAAATTATCTCCTGTTCCGCAGATTCCTTCTGGGAGATTATCCATCAATAAACCATATTCTAAAACTGGAGGCAAACCAGAAAGCGGTGTTTCGTATAGAGCAAATCCCAGGCCTTGAACGTCCATATCTCTCTGTACAAATTTTGTACAGCAGATTACGTCGCCTTTCTGGAAACAGCTGCTTCCTGCTGATCCTAGATTTATAATCACTGAAGGTCTTTTCTTTTGGATTGCTTTTGTCAATTCGTAAGCCGCGTTTACTTTTCCGATTCCGGTGAATAAAACATTGTGTCCTTTAAAAACTTCTGCTGCTTCAGATTCGAGAGCAAAACAGAATAATATATCTTCAGCGGCAAAAGATGCGGTATGATTAATTTGTATCATGCGTAATTTATTTTCGTCTGCAAAAATACGCTTTAAAATTTACGTAGCTGTAACCTAAATTTTAAATCCAAAAAACACGTTAAAATCTACTTTCTATGGTAGATTTTGTTTTATAAAAAATACATTTGCTAGAACCACTAAAAACTTTAAAACAAGAAAGGAAAAACTGCATGAATAATGAAAAATTCATTTTCTGCCTAGAAGGCGTTCGAGATATAGAAGATCATACCCCGACCAATGTGGTAAAATGTTTGGAAGAATTGGCAATTGACCAAGGCATTTCAAGCATTCATAAAACTTGCGATACAATTGAGGGCTTAGAAGAAAGCTTGAATATTCTGCTCTATGAAGATCATAATTTTAAGGATTATGAAATCATTTATCTTGCCATGCCTGGACAGGAAAACAACATCTGTCTTCATGAGTATTATTACAGCATAGAAGAAATTGCCGAATTGTTTGAAGGTAAAATGAAAGGTAAAATTATTCATTTTGCAAATTTGAAAGTTTTAGACTTGAACGAAGAAGAAGCACAGTATTTCCTTGACATTACTGGAGCAAGAGCAATTTCTGGTTATGGTTCAACTTACAATAAGATTGCCAGTTGCAGTACTATTGACAAAGCGTTTTTTAGTCTGTATCAGGAAAATGATAATCTGATTGAAGTCGTTGAAGATCTTTATACCAAACATTACAATCTGTGCAAGCTGCTTGATTTTAGATTATATTATTAAATATGAAAAAGAAGCAAGCAGAGAAAATAAAAACCTATGGTCCAAAAGGATTTCGAGAGAAGTTTCTAGGAGAAGACAATCCTATACATTTACTTTTCAAATCAAATTCTGATCATTTTTTCTGTTTGGAAATTGAGGAAATCATGCACATGCAGCATCCTGTTCCACCTTCTAAACATTCCTGTCACACTTTGATTTATATTTCGTCTGGACAGCACGTTATGAAATTAGGTTATCAAGAATATACAACCACCGATCATGAAATAATTATGATTCCGGCTGGACAGATTTTCTCGCTTGATAATGTAAACAATATTCATAGCGGTTACATCTGCCAATTTCATCCTGACGTTTTAATTAGAAAATACGGCAGCCGTGAATTGCTGAATGAATTTGATTTTCTAAAAATTTCGGGAAATCCTAAAATTAAACTGGGACCACAAGATCTTACCGCTGTAACGAACATCTTGGAGCGATTGAAAAAGGAATATTCTGAAACAGCCTTCACAGATTTAAATATAGTGCAGTCCTATTTAATTACTTTGTTTTATGAAATGAATAAACATGCTGTAAAACCTTCTAAAAGCATTTCGGCAGCAGAAGCGATTACAGGAAAATTTAAGGAACTTATTCACGATCAAATTAAAACCCAGCATCAAGTTAATTACTACTCTTCATTACTTAATGTCACGCCAAACCATTTGAATAAATGTGTAAAAACAGTTACGGGAAAATCAGCTGTAAAATGGATTGATGACAACATACTATTAGAAGCCAAATATTTACTATTTCAAACCACGCTTTCTGTAGGCGAAATTGCAACAAAAGTAGGTTTTGAAGATCAATCTTACTTTAGTAGATTTTTTAAAAAAGCAGAGGGAATTTCTCCCATTAGATATAGAAAAATGATTGATAAGTCCTAATTATTGATTATAGAATCCTAACAAATATGTAGGTGTTTTTCAGAAATTTGCTCCTTCAAAAATGCAAATTATGATTTATGTTTTTAAAACTTCCGTTGATGATCAGGCCAAATTCGAATCGGCTTCTGCATTACTAAATCAATTATTACCAGAATCTCAATGGAATTTCGACCTTGAAGACTGCGATAATATTTTACGAGTAGACAGCGACTTGAATGTTGCTGAATTACTTCAAAACAATACCATTTTCGATTGTATCGAACTGGAATAAAATAGTCTTAGTTTTCAATCTCAGTCTCAGTTTTCAGTTAGTTCTAAAACTAAAAACTGCGAACTAAATAAAAAAGCGGGATTGCAAAATAAATTGCATCCCGCTTTTCCTATTTAATCAACCACGATTTTTATTATTTGATCCAACGAGGGTCACCCACTTTTCTATCAATTAATACTTGATTTTTAATTGTAAAATCACCGCTTGATGCATTAGTAAATTGAGGGTCTAATACAGTTGCAGAAGCATCTGGCCTATTGTTACCCGTTGTAACCTGTAAATTAGGCGAATTGAAATTATTATTATTTAAAAACGTCGGAGCAGCAGTTGCTGTAGTATTTGTATACGAAGCTGATCCAACGGTCAATAATGTGTTACGCACAACTGAAGCATTTCCTGCAAAACGTAAATACAAGATCCTACTTGCAACTGGAAGTGTTGGTGCATAAATTGTACATGCATCAATTACCACATTACTTGTCAAACCTGTACCTGTCAAACCTGCAGCTGCATCCAAACGTATGAAATCACGAGAAGAGCAAGTGTCGAATGTACTTTTTGTTAACGAAACAGATGCAACATAAGTCGTTCTGAAATCGATAAAATCAGCACCAGAAGCAGTATTTACATTTTTAATGATACTATTGTCAACAGAGAATGATTTCAATCTCGCCGATGCATTTCCATACATTAATTGAGAAGGGAAATCGTGAACATAACTGCCGCTTATTAAAACATCTCCTAATTGTGTCGCAGCTGCCGAACTAATTGCAATTGCACCTCCAGTTGTTCCTGCTCCGCTCAAATCGATATCAATTAGAGAGAAATTCACTACTTCACTTGAATTAGCAGGATTATTAGCTAAAGTGAAATTAAATTTAAGTTTTGGTTTGTCACCAGGTCTCAAACCTCTTAGTGTTAATGTTTTATTTACTGCTATTGTTCCTGTTTGAGCCGTATAATCACCAGGCATAAAAACTAATACAGATCCTGCAGGTGCATCAGAAATTTTCTGAAGAACATCATCTCCTACTTTTACTAATATTCCAGTTCCAATATCTACTCCTGTTGTGAATGTTGCATCGCCTCTTTTCTTGGTTCCATTATATAATATTGCTGTATAAGCAGTTTCTGGTGTTAAACCTGTTATAGTTGCGACCCCAGCTGTTTTTTCGCTTGCTGTGATGGTATGTACTATATTACCTGGCATAAGATTAAGTGTAGTAACAGAACTATTTGGCAACCATCTTAAGGTAACCGATTTTGCTTCAATATCTGCATCTTGAACTGGAAGCATTATTTGTTCCGATAAAGTCGTCGCAGTAGTTACAGACCATTTAGAATCTTCTAAACCTGTAGAGCTAACTGCCTTAACTCTGATAGAATAAACCGTTTCTCCTTCTAACGCTACTTGAACTGGAAGTTCTTTAGGCGCTACATTAATAGTCTTATAAATTGTACTGAAGCTAGGATCATCGGCACTAAATTCTACCACATAATGATCTGCGTTTTCATCTGCTTTAATTGTCCAGTTTAACTCAACTGTAGTTTTATTTCTAATGGTAGCTTTAAGGCCAATTGGAGAAAATTCTCTTGTATTTCCTATATCTTCTAATACTGCTTCATTGTAGCTTTCACAACTAGCGCTCAGTACTGCTAACAAAAACATAGCCAGCAATCCTTTAAATATATTATTTGCTTTCATAATTATACACCTATAATTTTGTTAATTGTTATTAGTTTCCTAGAACCCAGTCATTTACCAACTGACCGTTACTTCCGTCAATAAACGTTTGCCAAATTGGCCAATATTGTCTTTTATCAGGGTTCACACTAGCTTTATACAATGTTGTTATTTTATTATCCTCTAACTTGTCCCAGCTTTTAGAAGTATATTCTAAACCAGGGTTTGTTGTTTCTCCTCGGTTTAATCCATAAATTTCTAATGTAATTTGATCTGCTTTATATTTATAATATAAGGTTGAAGGCACATTTTGATATTTACCTGTACGTGCTTTCAATTCAGCCATTTTAATTTTAGCCTCATCTAATTTTGTTTTTAGCAAATTCCATCTTATAAGAGAATATTTACGTTCCATTTCGCCTGTAAACTCATATTTGTTTTCTTCAATAATAGCATTTAGCATCGCATCTTTACTTGTTAATGCATCTACATAAGCATCTACTTTTAAAGACTGATTTGTAGTAAAGGCTCTGCGACGAATTTCTTTTAAATAAATTCCAGCTGCTCCAGCTCCTTCTAATTCATTAGCTGCTTCTGCAGCTATTAAAAGTACTTCTGCATAACGCATATAAATTTTATTTACACCGTCATCATTTGGTGCAGTAACTAATCTTTTCATCCATTCAAAACGATATTTACCAAAATACCAAGTCTGCAAATCTGTAAGTTCTTGTTTTGCCTTACCATTTACTGGTGTACCCCATTTGTAAGGAACGCAGGTTACATCTCTGCGTGTATCATCCTGATCATAATCATAAAAAACAAATGGCAATGGACCATTAACTCCTCCCTTATTTGTTCCCATAGCCTGAAACTGATCTATAGCATCATGTCTAACCGCGTTAGTAAACAACATTCTTCCTCTTGAAGCCGCAAAAGGAATTTCCCAAAGAGATTCTCCTCCAGCAGATAAATTTTCTTCATTATATTTTCTCCATAAACCTTCAAAAGTAGATTCTAGATGCGCGGAACCGCTTCCAATGACTGAACGACATTCATCTAATGCTAATTTATACATATTAGCAACTGAAAGTTCAGGATCATTACTTCTTCTGACTCCGTCAGAATATTGCTGATAACCACTTGCCATCATAGCCAGACGAGCTCTAAGAGCTTTTACAAAAGCTTTATTTATTTGCTCTGTACTTGATGTTGCTGAAGTTTCATTAGGCCAACCTACTAAAGTTGAAGCTTCTCCTAAGTCAGCAATTAATTGCTTATAGATTATGTCACGACTAGTTTTAGGTATATAAATAGTATTAGTTGAAACAGGTTCAAAACGAGCAGGCACGTCTCCCCAATTTCTTAATAAATCAGCGTAATATATAGCGCGTAATGTCAATGCTTCTCCTAATAATTGTCCTAATTCTTTATTAACTTCTATATTACCATAAGTACGGAGACCTCTAATACATAGATTCGCACGTTCAATTCCTTCGTACATCATTGCCCATGCATTTTTAGGAGAATTCATTTCTGTATTATCTGCCTTAGGATCATAAACGACTAAATCAGATTTAGCGTTATCACTTGAAGAAGCAAGTAGCCATTCACTATCTGTATTAAGTCCCTGATAAGCTAAAAGCCTTCCTCTATAAGACTGCTCTTCTCCGAATGAAACTTTTATACCATCAACTGCTCCTTTTGCCAATCCTGGTGTAGAAAAAATAAGTTGCTCGTCTAATGTTGATTGTGCAGGCGTATCAAAGTAATCCTCTCCAAAATCTTGGCAAGAGGTCAAAAAGCTTGAGATAATTAATCCTGCTATTATTATTTTATATTTCATTTTGATAAATTTAAAATTAGAAATTAAGGTTTAAACCAAAAACCAATTGTCTGCTTCGCGGATATGCTGAATAATCAACTCCAGCTGTTAAAGGCGTTTTTCTTATTGTTGACACCTCTGGATCCGGACCAGAATAATTTGTAATTATAAACACATTCGTTGCTGTAAAATAAAATCTCAGTTTACTGACACCAAGTTTAGACGTAAATGATTCTGGAGTTGTATAACCTAACGTTAAAGTATTTAATCGAAAGAAAGAACCATCTTCTACTGCCCAATCTGTAAACATAAATTTCTGCATATAAGGAGACCACATTGTCGTATTTTCATTTAAAGCCGTTAATTGAATTGGATCATTTACCAATTGTCCAGAAACGGGATCTAAATTTGTCCATCTTTTACCATCTGCCATTTCAGAACTTAAGTTTTTGTACTGTCCATTTCTGTTAGACGTTGTAAACTCAGCTTTATTAGCATTATAAATATCATTCCCTATAGTCCAGTTGAATGCTGCCGAAAGATCAAAACCATAAGCATTTGCATTAATAACTAAACCTCCAGAGCTTTTAGGATTAGAATTGCCAATAATAGCTTGATCTGAAGCAGTTACTTTATTATCAGCAGAACCGTCAGTATTTTTCAATTTCATCATACCAGGTTGCACATTTCCAATAACACTAGAAGCATCGGCAATACCAGATTTTAAAACATATTTTCCGCCGACAAAATCAAAATCAGCAACTTCATATCGTCCATCGCTTTGATAGCCATACATTAATCCCATTGGTGACCCGACATTAACTGCATAATCATTACCAATATCTGTAGATGCCCAGTTAGTATTTACTCCAAAATTATCCATTACTCCAAGAGAGTTAATTCTGTTTTTGTTAACCGCTACGTTTACAGAAAAATTCAAACCAAAATTCTTTCTTTCAATTGCTGTAAAATTTACAGTAGCTTCAAAACCTGAATTTTGAGTTTCCCCCATATTTCTATATTGAGTTTTATATCCTGTACCTCCTACCGGGAATTCTATTAATAAATCTTTTGTTACATTTTTGTATACATCAAAAGTTCCGCTTAGACGATTTTTGAAAAAGCCAAAATCAAGACCAACGTTTTGTGTAACAGTAGTTTCCCATTTCAAATCAGGATTTGCCAAAACACTTGATGGAGACCAGTAGCTTTCAAAACCATTTATATAAGAATTGGTATTAGATAAATAACTTTGAACAGTCTGTCCCACAGGAATATTATTATTACCTGCCTCACCGTAACTTAATCTTAATTTAAGCAGACTAAGCCATGAAGTGTTTTTTAAGAAATTTTCTTCAGAAATTTTCCATGCCGCAGCGGCTGCAGGAAAATACCCCCAACGGTTACCACCTAAGAATCTGCTTGAACCATCTGCGCGGAATGAAGCTGTAAGTAGATAACGATCTTTATAATCATAATTTAAACGTCCAAAGAAAGACAATAATTTATCATCTGGACTGTAATAATTATCAACTGAAAACGGAGTTCCCTGAGTCGTTAATTTTTTTGCCTGATCCAAGTCAAAAAATCTTGGATAGTTTAGCATTGTTGTAGTTACAGTATTAGAAGTAGTAGTAATCATCTCTTCTCCCAAAAGTGCTGTCAAATGGTGATTGTCTCCTAAGATATTTTTGAAATCATAATTTAATGTATTTGCATTTCTAAAACGAACATCTTTACGATCGCTCATTACCATTCCAGGCATTCCCGCTCCAACTTTTGCTGTGCTAGAAAAATAGGTAGAAGAACCATAGAAACGATAATCAGAATTATTAAAATTATCTAATCCTAAATCACTTTGAAATTTTAGATTCTGAGCAAGCTTCCATCCAAAACTTCCTAATAAATTGTAATTTTTTCTGAATTGCTGACGATCATTGTCTGTAATTGCTAAAAATGGGTTCACTAAGTAACTATTAACTGTTTGGTCATCATTATCAGTAGTAAGACCTGGCATAGGAATTGGTGAATATCCAACACTATGACGCAAGCGGCTGTCTAATGATGAAACTTGTTTTTGCTCATTAGTCCCTCCACCATTTATCTTTGTATCAGAATAACGAACTGTAAATGCAAGATCTATTTTATCAGTAGCTTTGTTTTTTAATGCTAATGACAGGTTGTTTCTTTTATAATCAGAACCAAGCATAATTGCTTTTTCGTCATAATAAGCATAATTAAAATTATAGTTCATTTTTTCAGTACCACCGCGAATTCCTAAATCACGACTGTTTACTTCTCCACGACGCCCATAAACTTGTTTTTGCCAGTCAGTTCCTTTCACACCATTATATAAATCGTGATCCTCCCAGTTGCCAAAATATTTGGTATATGAAGCTGGATTACTTAAGATAGTTTTATCTGTTTGATCTAATAAAGCATATTCATATTGCCATTTTACAAAATCCTCTGTCGGAAGAACATCTATCTTGTTTGCCATTGTTTTCATACCATAAAACATATTATAACTTACAGCAATTTTTCCGTCTTTACCAGTTTTAGTCGTGATGATAATAACCCCATTTGCTCCTCTTGATCCGTAAATTGCTGTGGAAGAAGCATCTTTTAAAACCGTCATCGATTCAATATTCGAAGCCGCTATATCGCTCATGCTGTTTACAGGAAAACCATCTACGATTATTAAAGGCGAAGCATCTTGCGTTAATGAACCTCCGCCACGAACTCTAATCTTAATTTCTGCATCTGGAGAACCTTCTGTGGAAGTAACCTGAACTCCAGCAATTTTTCCTGTTAAAGCTTCAGCAACATTCGAAACAGGTACTTTCTTTAAATCATTTCCTGAAATTGAAGCAACAGCACCAGTCAAGTCAGATTTTTTAGATGTTCCATATCCAATTACAACAACTTCATTTAAGTTATTAGAATCTTCAGACATTGTTGCATTTACTTTCGTTTTTCCATCAGCTGAAATGTCAATGTTTTTGAATCCGATGAAAGAAAAAGTTAATACCGCTTTTGGGTTAGTAAGTTTTAATTTATAATGTCCATCAAAATCGGTGGAAGTTCCGTTCTTAGTTCCTTTTTCTAAGACGTTTACCCCTGGAAGAGAAAGTCCCGCAGCATCCTTCACGGTTCCCTCTATCGTTGTGCCCTGTGCGTGTACTTGACTACCGATCAATAAGCACAGTAAGAAAACAAGTTTAAAGCAAAAATTTGCTCCTTTGTTTAGTAATTCTTTAAAGTTCATGGTTGATTGTTTAAGTTATTAAAGTTTTTTCTTTTTGGTTAAAGTGTTTTTTTGTGGTTACTTTCAATTCATTTTAAGTTAAATATTTGTGATTAGATTTTAACAGTATTTTTTGTATTGCTTTCTGTAAGCTCAATTTTTATTGCTTTTCACCCGTTGTAACTTAATCGTTTTCGAAGAGAAAAAATAAAGTTGTAATCGATTACACAAACATAGATATTTTTTTTAAACGGAAAATAAAATTTCACAAAAATTTCCTAAAAAAAATTACATATCTAAAATTTTATCGAGTTTTTCTACAACATATATAATTTTATCGAATATAAAATATTAAATATATTATTATTAATTGCTCATTTGATTCGATTTTTGCAAAAAAAACAATCGATTACATGAATATTAGTTGCGAAATTTTTAGGTGTTATTTTTACACTTAAAAAGTTAAAAGGTTGCCAAAAAAAATCAAAAAAACAAAGAAGAAATAATTTATTTTAAAGTGTATTTTCTGACTAGAGAAGTTTAATTAGTCACTTACATAAGAATATCCATTAAATTTAGAGCATAAAAAAGCCCTTAAACAAACGTTAAGGGCTCTAAAATTAAATTCTAAAGGTTTTAAATAGACTGCAACTGCAATTGTTTTTGATGTAACTTCATCAATATGAATGTAATAATCATTCCGATTACAGACATTACAACTCCTATAAGGTTTGGAGAGGAATAACTAAATCCTGCTGCCAAAGGTAATCCGCCGAGAAAGGCTCCTAAAGCATTACCAATATTAAAACTTCCTTGAAGCGACGCTGAAGCAATCATCTCTGCTCCTTTTGCCGTACGAATCATCAGCATCTGAATTGGCGCAATAACCGAAAATGAAATAGCTCCAGTCAAGAAAGTCAGAAATAAAGACATATATTGATTAAAAGAGAAAAAGTACACTAATACCAAATCGATAGACATTACAAGCAACAAAGCTAATGTTGTAGGTGCTGGCGAAAAACGATCTGCCAATTTTCCTCCTACGAAATTACCTACCACCATTCCTAATCCTGCGAGAATTAGAATGGAAGAAACATCTTCTGGCGCAAATTTCGATACATTAATTAATAAAGGAGCAATATAACTGATCCAGGCAAAAAGACCACCAAAACCAATTGCCGTAATTCCGATAATCAGCCACGCTTCTGTTTTCTTAAAAAATTGAAGCTGTGTTTTCATATTGACACTTTCTCCTTTTTCAAGGTTTGGCATCCATAAATAAATAGCCAAAAAGGTCAACAAACCTACGATAGCAATTAGTACAAAGGTATAACGCCAAATAAAATGATGACCTATATATGTTCCGATAGGCACACCTATCAAGTTAGCAATCGTTAAACCGGCAAACATGATAGAAATTGCCTGCGCTTCTTTCCCTTTGTCTGCCAAACGACTTGCGACTACCGCTCCCACTCCGAAAAATGCGCCATGCGGTAATCCCGAAAGAAATCGAGAAGCAAATAAAATATTATAATCGGGAGCAATAATGGACAATGCATTAAAAACGGCCAGCATTAAAGCTAAAATTAAAAGCATTTTTTTAGGCGCATAATTTCTTCCTGCAATTACTAATAAAGGTGCTCCAATAACAACTCCAAGAGCATATGATGAGATTAAATATCCCGCAACCGGTATTGAAACTTTCATATCTGAAGCAATATCCGGGAGTAATCCCATCATTACAAATTCTGTAATTCCAATAGTTAGCCCTCCTAAAGAGAGTGCAATAAGACTTTTTTTCATTTTTATTAAAAGTAGAAAGGAAAGATTTCTACGGTTGCAAAATTAACACTGCTAGCCCGAAAATAAATTGTAAATTTGTGACATAAAATTGTATAATTCAACTATGCCGAAATTAAATCAATTTAAAACGCTTGTTTTGGATGAGTTTGAAGAAGAGAAATTTCATCTCCCTCCGCATACTCATACCTATTATGAGATCATTTATATAAAGAAAGGAAGCGGTATTCATCATTTGAATAATAATCTGCTTTCGTATAAAGCTGGAGATTTATTTGTTATTTCGCCAGACGACGAACATTATTTTGATATAAAGAAAAGTACGCGATTTATTTTCATCAAATTCACTGATAATTATTTCAATTCCAAACAGAATCTGACTTGTGATGAATTCCTTGTAAATACTCCTGAAAGTTTCATGCGAGACAAAATTCTAAAAGAAACGGTTTTGAAATTTGATGAACCTTGCAAAACGATTTTAAAAAATACAGTCGAAAACATTGTAACCTACGATAAATATATTGATGTTACTTCCTCTCCAATTGTTTTTTATCAGATTCTTTCCATTTTTGGTTTGATAAAAGAAACAATCCGCTGTATGAATCTGCAAATGCAATCAACACATTTAGATACCGAACAAATTGCGAATTACATTCATCAGAATATTTATCAGCCAAAATTGGTTCAAGTCAAAGCGATTGCGGAACATTTTAATATTGCTCAAACGTATTTTAGTGCTTATTTTAAAAGAACCTTCGGTATCAGCTATCGCGAATACATTCATAACTTGAGAACGGCTTTAATTGAAAAAAGATTCCATAACAATCAATTGCCAATTAAGCAGATTGCTTACGAATTTGGTTTTACAGACGAAAGTCATTTGACTAATTATTTCAAGAAACGCAAAAACATGAAACCAACCGATTTTAAAAAACTGTAGTTATTGAAATCTTAAAAAGTAATTTCATCGAACATTTTTAGCTAAATTTGTACTTAAAAAAACAATTTCTTTGAAAAAGAAAATCCACATAATAATGCTTTTTATAACGCTTAGTTTCTTTTTGAATCCGAGTTTTACTCATGCATGCAATATGGGACATCAGAAAGAAATTGCTTCTAAAAAAGAAAACAGCTGTTCTAAAAAATGCTGTGAAAAGAAAACCTCAAAACAGGAAAAACATAATTGTGATGGAAAATGCCGTCATTCTGGCTGTACAACTTCTTCTTTGCAATTCATTATTTTAACTTCTAATGATCTTGATTTACAAAATGATGTATTTAATTTTTCTTTAAAAAACACGATTTCATCTTATAGTAATTCTACTATTTCTTCTGGATTTACTTCTATTTGGCTGAAGCCGAAAATATAATTACCGTATTTGTGACAGCCCATATTGGGTATTTTAGAATCAACTTTTTTAATTAATTTTAAAGGAAAATAAATCCTTTACTCCAATACTATATACAATGAAAAAATCAATTATAGCTTTAGCAACAATACTAACAGTATTATTTTCTGTGAATAACATTCAGGCAAATACAGTAAAATCAGAATCAGTCACAACAGAAATTGTTGATGCGAGTCAATTACAATCTGTTTATGATGCTTATTTTAATGTAAAAGATGCGCTAATCAAAAGTGACAGCAAATTAACTTCGGCGAAAGCTGCAACTTTACTGACAGCAATTTCCGCAGTAAAAATGGACAAATTAAAAAGCAACGAGCATACGGTTTGGATGAAAGTGGTTAAAAAATTAACTGCTGATGCTAAAAATATTTCAGCTACAACAGATCTTAAAAAACAACGTGAGACTTTCAAATCTTTATCTAAAAGCACTTACGATTTAATAAAAGTTTCAAATCCAGAACAGCCAATCTACAAACAATATTGCCCAATGGCAGACGCTGATTGGTTGAGCAAAGAAAAAGCAGTTAAGAATCCGTACTACGGTTCTTCGATGCTAACTTGCGGAAATGTAGTAGAAACGATTAAATAATATGAAGCTTTACATCAAAAATATGGTGTGCAGCCGATGCAAAATGGCAGTGAAGTCTGAGTTTGAAAAACTCGGACTTCAAACCACTGCTGTTGAATTGGGCGAAGTCGAACTGGAAGAAGAAATCAGCGATGAGCAAAAAGAGGTTTTGTTAGAAAATCTTCAAGCTTTAGGTTTTGATTTAATCGATGATAAAAAGACAAAAACCGTTGAAAGAGTAAAAAACTTAATCGTAGATTTGGTTCACCATAAAAATAATGATCTCAAAATAAACTTATCTGATTATTTGGCCGAAAACTTAAATCAAGATTATAATTCGCTGAGCAATCTGTTTTCAGAAATTGAAAACACAACGATCGAAAAGTATTTCATCAGTCAGAAAATTGAAAAAGTAAAAGAGTTGTTGATTTACAATGAACTCTCGTTAAGCGAAATTGCGGATATTCTCAATTATAGCAATGTCGCGCATTTGAGTAATCAATTCAAGAAAATTACAGGCTTTACTCCTACTTCTTTCAAACAATCTAAAGATAAAAAGCGTATTCAGATTGAGAATATATAATTATGTTTCACGCAGATTTAGAATGATTTAAGCAGATTCCGCAGATATTTTTTAATTAAATCTGCTCAATCTGCGGAATCTGCGAGAGAATTAATCACAAAGAGCGCAAAGATTTTATTTAGCCACAGATTATAAGGATTAAAAGGATTTTAAAAATCTGTGAAAATCTTTTAATCTGTGGCTAACTTTTTAAATAATCATTTCGCAATTTATTCAGAACATAGCCCAAGGTTTCAACCTTGGGAAACGCATCGTTCCAATCTTTGTGTACCCAAGGTTGAAACCTTGGGCTATATTTTATATAGAATCGCAAAGCTATTTTAAGACAAAGCTTTGCGAACTTTATAAACAACAAACATTTATTTAGAATAAAAAACCTTGCGACCTTTGCGTAATTCCTTGCGTTCTTTGCGGTTAAAAAACCATTTAGTAAATCTTACAAATCATTCCCAAAATTCTACAAACCGAACTCGCACTTACTACCGAAATTTGCATTGTAATACTTAAAAACCAATACAATGACTCATCAATATATAATTTCAGGAATGTCTTGCAACGGATGCCGAACCAAAGTCGAAAAAACTTTGAACGAAATTGAAGGCGTTCAGGCAGAAGTAACTTTGAATCCGCCGACTGCTAGGATTACAATGGAAAAACATGTTCCGACGGAGAAATTTCAAGAAGTTTTAACTGCGGCAGGAAATTATACGATTGAAATGGATGCTCCTAAAAATCATGGCGAGGCTAAATCTTGCTGCTCTAGCCATAAAAAAGAGCATCACGATCACCATCATCATAAAACAGAAGCTAAAAAAGTGCATCAGCATAGTGCAAATGGCGTTTATTATTGTCCGATGCATTGCGAAGGTGACAAAACGTACAACAAACCCGGAGATTGCCCCGTTTGCGGAATGGACTTAGTACCACAAGTTGCCATAACAGCAACACAATTTACTTGTCCAATGCATCCGGAAATCGTTTCAAACGAACCAGGGGACTGCCCGATTTGCGGAATGGACTTGGTTCCAATACAAGCTTCTGAAAGCGAAGAAAACAAAACCTATTCTGATTTATGGAGAAAAATGAAAATCGCAATTTTGTTTACACTCCCGATTTTTATTATTTCCATGTCAGAAATGATTCCGAATAATCCGCTATACAATATTATGTCGATTGAAAAATGGAATTGGGTTCAATTTCTGTTTTCAATTCCGGTTTTATTTTATGCAGGTTGGATGTTTTTCGTTCGCGCTTACAAATCGATTGTGACTTGGAATTTAAATATGTTTACACTAATCGGAATTGGGACAAGCGTTGCCTTTCTTTTTAGCATTGTCGGAATGTTTTTTCCAGATATTTTTCCAGCAGAATTCAAATCGCATCACGGAACGATTCATCTATATTTTGAAGCTGCAACCGTAATTATCACTTTGGTTTTATTAGGACAATTATTAGAAGCCAAAGCCCACGGACAAACGAATGGCGCGATAAAAGAATTATTAAAATTAGCGCCAACCGAAGCAACTTTAGTAGAAAATGGAAACGACAAAGTAATTTCAATTCATAATATCAAAAAAGGCGATTTGCTTCGTGTAAAACCTGGAGAAAAAATTCCTGTTGACGGGAAAATAACTGCTGGAGAAAGCAATATCGACGAATCTATGATTACAGGAGAACCAATTCCGGTAGATAAAAAAATAGGAGATGCCGTGATTTCTGGAACTATAAACGGCACAAAATCATTTGTGATGGTTGCCGAAAAAGTAGGGTCAGAAACGATGCTTTCGCAAATTATTGAAATGGTAAATAATGCGAGCAGATCTCGCGCTCCTATTCAGAAATTAGCCGATCGTGTTTCTAAATATTTCGTTCCGACGGTTGTAATTATTTCGGTTTTAACTTTTTTCGCTTGGGCGAAATTCGGTCCAGAACCTGCTTACGTTTACGGACTGATTAATGCTATTGCGGTTCTAATTATTGCTTGTCCTTGTGCACTTGGATTGGCAACTCCGATGTCGGTAATGGTCGGTGTTGGAAAAGGTGCTCAGCACGGAATCCTGATTAAAAATGCCGAGGCTTTAGAAAACATGAATAAAATTGACGTTTTAATTACGGATAAAACGGGAACCATTACGGAAGGCAAACCATCTGTCGAAAAAATACATGCTGTTAACAATGACGGCGATTTTCTGCTTCAAAACATAGCTTCTTTAAATCAGCATAGCGAACATCCTTTGGCGCAAGCCGTAGTTAATTTCGCGAAAGCAAGAAATGCATCGCTAAAAGAAGTTCAAGGTTTTGAAACTATTGCAGGAAAAGGCGTTTTTGGAACTATCGAAGGCAAAAAAGTAGCCTTAGGAAATAAGAAATTAATGGATAAAATCGGAATTTCTGTTACTTCTGATTTAGAAAGTAAGATAACTGCCGAGCAAAATCTTGGAAAAACTATTTCGTATATTTCTATAGAAAAAGAAGTTTTAGGTTTTGTAGCGATTACTGATACCATTAAAGAAAACAGCGCAAAAGCCATTAAAGAATTAATCGATCAAGGCGTCGAAGTCATTATGCTGACTGGAGACAATCACAACACAGCAAAAGCTGTTGCCGAGCAATTGCATTTGAGTTCTTTTAAAGCCGATTGTCTTCCTGAAGATAAATTGAAAGAAATCGAACGTCTTCAAGCGCAAGGAAAAATCGTAGCAATGGCCGGAGACGGAATCAACGATGCACCTGCTTTGGCTCAAGCGAATATAGGTATCGCGATGGGAACTGGAACTGACGTTGCGATTGAAAGTGCTAAAATCACTTTGGTAAAAGGCGATTTAAACGGAATTGTAAAAGCAAAAAACCTAAGCCACGCCGTAATGTCAAATATCAAGCAAAACTTATTCTTTGCATTTATTTACAACACTTTAGGAGTGCCAATTGCAGCAGGAATTTTATTTCCAATTTTAGGAATCTTGCTTTCGCCGATGTTAGCTGCGGTTGCTATGAGTTTAAGTTCTGTTTCGGTAATCGTAAATGCTTTGCGATTGCGAAATCTGAAATTGTAGGTTGATGCGTAATTGTTTTAACACATAGAAACATAGTTTGCTTTGTGAATAAAGGCGTTTCACTTGCATTAATACATCCCGAAGCCTCGGGACTATGTGTGGAAACTAGTTTCTTTTATTCACTTTTTGTAGCATAATCCCGATAGCTATCGGGAATGTTTCTATGTGTTAAAAAATTTTAAAATTATAATTTATCATGAAAATCAAATATATTCTTCTTTTATTTTTAATCGCTTATCAGCTGAAAGCGCAAAAAGTCGTGCGCTACAACTTGCACGTTCGCGATACAATTGTCAATTTTTCGGGTAAAGAAAAACGCGCGATTGCAGTAAACGGACAAATTCCGATGCCCACATTAACTTTTACTGAAGGTGATATTGCCGAAATTTATGTGCATAACGAATTAAAAAAAGAAACCACTTCGATGCATTGGCACGGATTATTTCTTCCAAATAAAGAAGATGGAGTTCCGTATTTAACTCAAATGCCGATTGAACCGGGAACCACTCATAAATATACATTCCCGATTATTCAAAACGGAACTTATTGGTATCACAGCCATTCAGGTCTGCAAGAACAAATTGGCTTGTACGGACTTTTTATCATCAACAAGAAAAAAGACGATCCGACAATAAGAAAAGGAATTGATGATTTGTCAACAATTCCAGCTATTTTAAGCGAATGGTCGGATTTGAAACCAGAGAATATTCAGCGAATGCTGCACAATGCCAATGATTGGTTTGCCATTAAAAAAGGAACTACGCAAAGTTATGCCGAAGCGATAAAACAGGGACATTTTTCAACCAAAGTAACTAACGAATGGAAACGAATGAACGCAATGGACGTCAGCGATGTTTATTATGAAAAGTTTCTTCTTAACGGAAAAAATGAGCAACAGCTTCCTGATTTCAAACCTGGTTCTAAAGTTCGATTGCGAATTGCCAACGGAGGCGCTTCAAGTTATTTCTGGTTAACGTATGGCGGTGGAAAAATTACCGTTGTGGCCAGCGACGGAAATGATGTTGAACCTGTAGAAGTTGATCGTTTGATTATCGCGGTTTCTGAAACTTATGATGTTGTCGTTACAATTCCCGAAGACAATAAATCTTTTGCTTTTTTGGCTACAGCCGAAGACCGAACTGGATCTGCGTCTTTGTTTTTAGGAAATGGCGAGAAACAGCCCGTTCATCATCTTTCGAAATTAAAATATTTTGAAGGGATGAAAATGATGAACGACATGATGAAAATGAACGGCGAAATGAACGACATGGGCATGAATATGTCCCTAAATAAAATGGATATGAATGCCGTAATGTATCCTGAAATTTCGGGTGAAGATGAAAATGCAAAACCAGCAATAGATCATTCGAATCATACTATGGAAGACATGAAAATGGAAAGTGACAGCACTGAAACTTCTGAAATTGTGACTTTAAATTACGGAATGCTAAAATCTCCCTTTAAAACGAATCTTCCCAAAGATGCGCCAGTAAAAGAATTGCGCTTTACGCTTTCAGGAAATATGAATCGTTATGTTTGGAGTTTAGACAATAAAGTGGTTTCTGAAACGGATAAGATTTTAATTAAAAAAGGAGAAAACGTTCGAATTACATTATATAATGGTTCAATGATGCGCCATCCAATGCATTTACACGGACATGATTTTAGAATCTTGAATGAACACGGCGATTATGCTCCATTAAAAAATGTGATTGACATTATGCCAATGGAAACCGATACAATCGAATTTCAAGCCAATGCTGATGGCGATTGGTTTTTTCACTGTCATATTTTATATCACATGATGGCGGGAATGGGGCGTATTTTTAGTTATGAAAATTCAGCTCCGAATCCGTTGATTCATCATCCTGAAATGGCTTATAAAATGCTAAAAATGGATGACAGAATGTTTCACTTTATGGCTGAAAATGATTTTGCAACCAACGGAAATGATGGTGAAGCCATGTTTAGCAACACCAGATGGAGCATCGGAACCGAATGGAGATTAGGTTATAATGACGAACATGGTTACGAAACTGAAACGCATATTGGTCGATATATTGGAAAAAATCAATGGTTGATGCCTTTTATTGGTTTTGACTGGCGTTATCGAAAAATGGGAATGGACGAACAGGAACAAAATCTTTTCGGACAGAAAAACACCAAAGACAATCGTTCGGTTTTTAGCGCTGGACTTGAATATACGTTACCAATGCTTATAAAAGCGCAAGTCGAAGTGTATACCGATGGAAATGTTCGTGTTCAATTTGAGCGAAAAGATATTCCGCTTGCCAAACGTTTGAGAATGAATTTAATGTGGAATACGGATAAAGAATATATGGTTGGATTGAAATATATCGTTGCCAGAAACTTCGGAATAACAACGCATTATGATAGCGATATGGGTATTGGTTTTGGGGTTAATTTGAATTATTGATTTTTTTGAACCATATAAGTAATTTAAGTTCATATCATAATAGCTTGCATGAATTTATTTTTTGTAGTATTTTTACCTAGTTTTTAATAAATTAATTATGAGTTGGGATATTGTACTTTTTAATTACGCAGAAAAAATAATTTCTATTGAAGATTTAGATGAAAACAAACTTCTGCCAATTGATTTTGACAAAATTCTTTTAGAAAATTGCCCTGCGAAAAATGCTGCAGATCAGAAAAATGAAGACACAAACTTAAATTCATCTTCTGTTACTAATGACATTAATTTCTATTTTGATGATGAGCCAAGTGGCGTTAAAATGATTGAACTCTATAGTGAAGAAGCATTATACAATATTATAGAATTAGCAAAACTTCATAATTGGCAAGTTTTCGACACTTCCTTAGATGAAATGCTAGATCTTGAAAATCCTGCTAATAACGGATATAGTAATCATAAAAAGTACGTAGAGAAAATAATGAATAACATTCGATAAGGATCATTCATTTTTACAAAAACATTAACAATAAAACTATTCTCACAAATAAGAAATCATTTTATATTTGGACTACCAATTATAATTTCTAACACAAAAACATTTAATCAATGACAAAAGTAATCACCGCTGTAACAGTTGCTTTATTTTCAATGGGCGTAATGGCTCAGGAAGCCAAACCAGCGACAAAAGAAAAAGCTAAAAAAGAATCTTGCTGCAAAAAAACAACTGACAAAAAAGATAAAAAATCTTGCTGCGTTAAGAAATAAATGAAACTCGATTTCAAGTAAAAGCCCTCAAAAATTTGAGGGCTTTTTTATTTTCTTAACCGCAAATTTCGCAAATTTTCACAATTCTTTTTGAAATAGGATTTGTGAAAATTTGCGAAATTTGTGGTTTTAAAAAACTATTTTAATCTTATGCTCCATTCAAAATCCATTTCAGAAACTTGAACACCTTCTTCGTTGGTTCCGATAGATTTCATCCAGAACGTCTGCCCTTCTCCAGTTTCTATAGTTTTCTTGATAGCATCAGCAATTAAATGTCCATCATTGCAGACAAATGTTATTCGGCCAGTTGCTTTTTTAGTGAAGTTTCCTTTGTTGTTGGCTACTAACATCGAGATCTTTTTACCGCTTTGCTGAATCTGAGAAATCACCAAAGCTCCAGTTGTCAACTCTGCCGCCATGGCCTGAACCGCAAAATACATTGAGTTAAACGGATTCTGATTGATCCAGCGATGCTTGACACTTACGATGCAACTATCATTATCAATTGCTTTTACGCGTACTCCGCAAAAGTATGCAGAAGGTAATTTGAATAAGACGAATTTATTAAGTTTTGATACCGAAAGTGCCATAGGATTTGTTTTTTTATGTAAAAATACAAAAAAACTATGCACGCACAATAAATTATTCATATATCCACAGGAGGGCAGTAAACGTAGGGACTTCGAATGATTTTCAGCATTTTAAATGGTCTCTCAAAGTTTTAAATTTGTTAATTTTTTGTTAATATTTGGTACTATGTAAAACAAGATACTGTTTTTTAGACATATATTTGCATAAGAAATTACTATATACTTTTAATCATGCAATCAACAACACCACTCATCATGGAAAATACATCAGAAAAGAATACAGCAGCATTTACTCATTTGAGCACTTTAAGTCAATATATAATTCCGTTTGGGAACTATATTTTTCCGCTCATCATTTGGAGTAACTATAAAGACAAATCTGAATTTGCAGATCATCACGGAAAACAGGCTTTGAATTTTCAGTTGAGCATTTTGCTTTACACTTTGATTTTAGCGCTTATTGCTATTCCGATTTTTATTACCGTTTTCTTGCAAAATCTTCCAATGGAAGCTGTTTTTAACGACGATGATTTTGTTATTAGAAACTTTAACTTTCAAGCGAACATTGGAATTTTAAGTGTCGGAATCACAGCTGTTATCCTTTTCGGATTATTAAAATTTGTTGAATTCTTTTTAGTAATCTATGCTTCGATAAAAGCTTCAAACGGAGAATTGTACAAATATCCGCTTACGATTCCTTTTATAAAGAATTAAAATTAAAAGTTGTAATCGAATCAATCATCAATCATCATCATCAATCAAAAAACGAATTGTTCAATCAAAAAAAAACAAAATGAAATTATGAACATTGAAAACACAAAAGCACAGATGCGCAAAGGTGTTCTTGAGTTTTGCATCTTATCAGTTCTAAAAGAAAAAGATGCCTATACCTCTGAAATATTAGACACTTTAAAAAACGCAAAATTACTAGTTGTAGAAGGAACCGTTTACCCGTTGTTAACTAGATTAAAAAATGACGGTTTACTTAATTATCGCTGGGAAGAATCGACCTCAGGGCCACCGCGAAAATATTATGGATTAACCGAAATAGGACAAACTTTTTTAAACGAACTTAGCGGCACTTGGACCGAATTGTCTGATGCCGTGAATCTAATCACCAATCAAAATCAATAAGTCATGAACAAAACAGTAAATATTAACTTAGGCGGGATGTTTTTTCACATCGATGAAGATGCATACCTAAAATTATCACGCTATTTTGACGCTATAAAACGATCACTTAACAACTCATCTGGTCAAGATGAAATTATTAAAGATATCGAAATGCGTGTTTCTGAATTACTAACAGAAAAACAAAAAAGCGAGAAACATGTTGTTGGACTGAAAGACGTTGACGAAGTGATTGCTGTAATGGGCCAGCCAGAAGATTATAGAATTGAAGACGAAGAAAACGCAAATCAATCTTTCAATAATTATAATGCAAGAAAACACAAAAAACTATACCGTGATAAAGAAAATGGTATGATTGGAGGTGTTGCAACAGGTTTAGGACATTATTTCGGAATTGACGCTGTTTGGATTAAAATCATATTCTTGATCTTCGTTTTTGCAGGTTTTGGAACTGGAATTTTAGCTTATTTCGTTCTTTGGATTGTAACTCCAGAGGCTGTTACAACTTCTGAAAAATTAGAAATGACAGGAGAACCAGTAACAATTTCAAACATCGAAAAAAAAGTTAGAGAAGAAATTGATTCGCTTTCTGATAAATTTAAAAATGCAGATTATGACAAAATGGGAAACCAGGTAAAGTCGGGAGCTGGGAGAATAAGTAGTTCATTTGGAGACTTTGTTATGACGGTTTTTAAAATTTTTGCTAAGTTTTTAGGAGTCGTTTTAATCATTGCAGGAATTTCAACTTTGATCATGCTTTTGATTGGCGTTTTTACTTTAGGAACAAATATTTTTATTGATTTCCCTTGGCAGAATTTTATTGAAGCAGGAAACTTTACAGAATATCCGCTTTGGTCATTTGGGTTACTAATGTTCTTTGCAGTTGGGATTCCGTTTTTCTTCTTGACACTTTTAGGATTTAAATTGTTATCTCCAAACTTAAAGTCAATCGGAAATATAGCAAAATATACGCTTTTAGCCCTTTGGATTATTTCTATCGGAATTCTTAGCAGTATCGGAATTAAACAGGCAACTGAAATTTCATACGACAATAAAGTAGTAGAGAAAAAAGTCCTGGCAATCAAACCTGCTGATACTTTGTATATTAAGTTCAAGTACAATGATTATTACACAAAAAGCTTGAACCAGTACAGAGAATTTGAATTTGTGCAAGATTCTGCAAACAACGAATTGATTTATTCTAATGACGTACGTTTACACGTATTGCGCACAGATGAAGCGACCCCGTTCATGCAAATTGAAAAAAGTGCAAGAGGAAATTCTTTTACAAATGCTAAAAAAAGAGCAGAAAAGATTAATTACAAGTTTCAAATTAGCGGAAATCATTTAATTTTGGATAATTATTTTCTGACAGATGTTAAAAATAAATTCAGAGGACAAGAAGTTGATATTTATCTTTATATCCCAGAAGGACAATTGATTAAACCAGATTCTTCTGTTAGAGATTATTATGATTCAGATGACGATTTCTTCGAATTAAATTATAACGGAGATTACAACTATAAAGTAATCGGATCTAAAGTAAGATGTTTAAACTGCCCTCCTGATGAGGACAATGACGAAACTGACTACGAGAATATAACCGAAGAAGCGAATGAAGCTGCTGAAGCTGCTGATGAAATTGCTGATGACACGATAAAAGAAGTTTCGGTTAAAATTAACGGAAAAGAAGTTTTAAACGGAAAGAAAACTAAAGGAAGACTAACCACTGATAAAAACGGAGTGATAATCAAAATTAACTAAACCATGATAAAAATAATCATTCATATTACGAAATTTATAATTATAACTATTACTGCTTTATTGTTTGCCTCATGCAACTTTAACGTGAATGCAATTGAAGGAAGCGGGAATGTTACAACAGAAAAAAGAACCGTTAACGGAGAATTTAAAAATATCTCTGTAAGCAACGCCATCGATTTGGTTATTGAGCAGTCTGACAAAACAGAAATTACAGTTGAGGCTGATGATAATCTTCAAAAAGAAATTATTACTAGAGTAGAAAACGGTACACTTATTATTGAATGCAAGTACAGCTCTTTCCGTAACATTACATCAAAAACTGTTACAGTAAAATTGCCAGCTCTTCATAAAATAGAAGCTTCGAGCGCATCAACTGTTGAAACGAACGGACTTTTCTTAGGAGAAGATATTACTTTGGAAGCTTCTAGTGCTGCATCAATGGATATGAATATTGAATCGGACAGAATTTCAATAGATGCTGGAAGCGGCAGTTCTGTAGACATTAAAGGTAAAGCATTAAGCCTTAGTACTTCTGCAGCAAGTGGAGGAAGCATTGATGCCGAAGAATTACTGGCGAATGATGTTCATGCAGATGCTTCTAGCGGAGGAACAGTTTCTGTACGCCCGATCTTAAGTCTAAAAGCAGATGCCTCTAGCGGAGGAAATGTAGACTACAGCGGTAATCCGAAAACAGTTGAAAAATCTGCATCTTCTGGAGGAAGCGTTAGCAAAAGCTAAAAGTCAACTGTTAAATATAAAAGAAATCATTCACCGAAAGTGGATGATTTTTTTATATTTGTGAAAATCAAATCTAGAATTAATGAAAAAAAGTACAGCGCTGCTCTTATTATTATTTGTTACAACTTTCACTTTTGCACAAAAAAGAGAAAAAATTAAGGGCTCTAAAATTGTAACTACCTCAATAAAAGAAGTTGGAAGTTTTAACGCTCTTGAAGTAGATGATAATCTGGAAGTTTATTTGGAACAAGGAGAAAAAAATGAAATTAAAATTGAAGCCGACGATAATCTTCATGATATCGTAGGAATGGATTTAAGAGAAAAAACGCTTCGATTATATACCAATAAAGAATCTACTATTTTCAAGAAATTATCTGTTAAGGTGACTTACACTAAATCATTAAACAAGGTAATCACTAAAAATGAAGCTATTGTTTACGCTATTCAAGAATTACAATTAGACGACATTACCATGAATTGTCTTGATTTTTCTAAATTGTATTTGAATGTGAATTCAAAGAAATTTTCGCTAATTGCTGATGATAAAACTAGAACAGAACTTAATTTAAAAGCAGAAGACGGAAATCTTCAATTAAGCAAAAATGCGATTGTAAAAACTTTAGTTTCTGCTGTAAAATTCAAATGCGATTTATACCAAAGAGCAAGTGCTGCTATTGAAGGAATTGCCGAAAAAGCAACAATTAGATTGGACAATAATTCAGTTTTCACTGGCGTGAAATTTACTCTGAAAGATGCAAATTTAACTGCTGAAGGTTCTGCCGTTGCAAGCATTTTAGCAGAAAACACTATCGCAATAGCAGCTGGAGACAAATCTGAAATTTCATTATTTGGCGATCCAAAAATAGAATTGACACGCTTTAGCGAAGAAGCAAAACTGATAAAAAAACCAGGCGCAACAAAACCAAAAGCAACGACATTGTAACTTTGAATTTATTTAGAGTTTAAAACATAAAAAGTCCCAATCGTTTAAGATTGGGACTTTTCTATTTTATATCTGATACAGTAACTGTAAACTGCGACTGATTACTGCAATTAAAAATTACTCTTTAGAAGCTAAATATCTTTCAGCATCCAAAGCTGCCATACATCCTGTTCCAGCAGCAGTAATCGCTTGACGATATACATTATCAGCAGCATCACCTGCTACGAAAACACCTGCTACATTCGTTCTAGATGTTCCTGGAGTATTTACGATGTAACCCGTTTCATCTAAAGTAATATAATCTTTAAAAATATCTGTGTTTGGTTTGTGTCCAATCGCTACAAAGAAACCAGTTGCAGGAATTTCGATAACTTCTCCTGTAGTTTTGTTTAAAGCTTTAATAGCATGCACTACATTATTATCTCCTAGAACTTCAACAGTATCGTGGTTCATTAAAATCTCAATGTTTTCTGTTTTACGAACACGCTCTTCCATAATTTTAGAAGCTCTGAATTTCTCGCTTCTGACTAACATTGTCACTTTTCTGCAAAGCTTAGACAAGTAATGTGCTTCTTCGCAAGCAGAATCTCCTGCTCCGACGATAACAACATCTTGGTTTCTGTAGAAGAATCCGTCGCAAACTGCACAAGCAGAAACTCCACCACCCATATTTAAATAATGCTGTTCTGATGGCAATCCTAAATATTTAGCCGAAGCGCCTGTAGAAATAATTACAGTTTCACAGTGCAATTCGATTGAATCGTTAATCCAAACTTTATGAATGTCTCCAGAAAAATCAACTTTTGTTGCCCATCCATCACGAATATCTGCGCCAAAACGTTTTGCTTGTTCCTGTAACTGAATCATCATTTCAGGTCCTGTTACTCCATCAACATAACCTGGAAAGTTTTCAACCTCATTAGTTGTAGTCAATTGACCACCAGGCTGCATTCCTTGATATAACACTGGATTCATGTTAGCTCTAGCCGCATAAATAGCTGCAGTGTAACCTGCAGGACCAGAACCTATAATAAGGCATTTAATTTTTTCGATAGTATTTGACATAGTAATAGTATTTTTGAGTTGCAAATGTAAACTTTATTATAAAAAATAACGCCGAAAATAAATCTGAAATAGCTATGTGGAAATAAGTTTTATTTATTTTCATTTTTTCCTTTCACAAATCAAATTTATTTCTATCTTTGCATCCGCTTTCGGGGTGTAGCGTAGCCCGGTTATCGTGTCCCGCTAGGCGGGAAGACCACAGTAACGTACTAAGCAAAGCTACGGGGTGTAGCGTAGCCCGGTTATCGCGCCTGCTTTGGGAGCAGGAGGCCGCAGGTTCGAATCCTGCCACCCCGACAAAAGCCGAACAGCAATGTTCGGCTTTTTGTTTTTAAACCATAACCCAAGGTTTGAACCTTGGGAATATAGATTGCGAAAACACCATGCGTACCAACGGTTGAAACCGTTGGCTATGTTCTAAACAAAATAAATAGTATTAGCCACGACACGGGCGATAGCAGGCTGCGAAGCAATTCGCGAATTTTTCTTTTAAGACTTTGGCTAATTTTATTCGAATTAATTCGAGAAAATAGTCGCCACGGATTTGAAAAAAAATAATTCGTGAATTCGTGGCGAAAAAAAAAAAAAAAAAACTCCTAAAACCAATAGCTTTCAGAGTTTTATTTAAAATATTTTGCTTTTTACTTTTCCATACTAATATAAGAAGGATAAGATTCACGATTTGGCAAAGTAAATTCTTCCTCAAAAGGCTGTATCCCTCCTTCATTATTATATAACGCTACACGTTTTGCACCAGTTGCTGTGCTTCCGCCAGTACCATTTATAACATTTTGAATATTCCCCGGACCCGCAAAACGCGTTGTACACATTTTCTCCAATTTTACATTTGGGCTATTTGGCACTTCAAAACCGTTTTTCTTATTTACATTTCCATCTGTCCCTGTAAAAACAGCATAAGATCCCATTCCTATTGTGTGATGTTCTTTTACAGTATTGGCTACTTTAAAAGCGGCATAACCATCAACTCTGCCTGCCTGACTGCTCCAGCTTGCTTGATTCGGTGCGTCGTATGGAGGTTCGTTTTGAAAGAAAAAAGTTCTTCCGCGCTCTCCAAGCCATAAAACTTCATACTCTTGAAAATGCTCCACAAATAAGGCATACAGCGTAACGTCGTTTCCAGTAACGATAAGTCCGTTTTTACATCTGTCTCTTGTCCAACGTACATCACCGCCTTTTTGCGAGCCATGATCGGCACGCCATAACCAGAAATGATCCCCAACAACGTTATTACTATTTATTTGCATTGAAGCCTGAATCTGAATATTTTTTGATTGAACACCGCCCACTCTGCAAGTAATATCACTAAGTAAAATAGGGTCTGCAGCATGATCTGCGCTTGCTCCTTCATTACCAATTCTAACTTGATAAGTTGTACTATTCAATGAATCCATTAAAAGTCCGGCAATGATAATTCCGTCTTTATCATCAGCATAAATACATCCCCACGTGTTTTTTTCAGTTGGCTCCAAAGTAACTGATGCAATTCCGGCACCAAGAAGAATTGCGTCTTTTCTATTAACTTGAATCGGAGCATTTAATGCATAATGTCCTGGCGTAAAAAATATATTTTTACCTGCTTTCAATGCGGCATTAATTTCTACATCCGTATCTCCTTCTTTAGCAACATACCATCTTGTAATCAAATCTTGAATTTTTCCTTGGCCAATATCTGTTGCAGACCACGAAACTCCCACTCTATCTTTTTGCCAAGCAGGAACAAATACTTTGTATTCCCCATCATTATCAATAAAAAGAAAAGGTTTTTCTCTAATAATAGGAGTTGTATAAACTGGCGAATTAGCCTCATCTGCCTGAGGAGGATTTACACAACCCTGCCAAACCATATTATAAGAACCTCCCATTGCACCAGAACCAGAAGGAAAAACAGCATTTCTGGTGTACCATTGCTGTTGCCCGCCCCAATTTGGTCTTGAAGTTGTATAATGAGTATCTGCAATAAAACCGCCACTTCCCCAAAAATTCGTATCTCCGATATCCGAAATATATTTTGATGTACTTTCAATCAAAAGTCTTCTCGCGCTTGTTGACTGAGAAACGGTCCACGAAAAATCACGCATCACTTCTACATTTTCTACAGAACGCCAAAACGTACATGTCGCATTAGCTCCACCAGAAAGATGAGGTCTTGTAAATATCGCTCCCAATTTAACATCCGAAGGCACTTTTCCTAATCCTCCGATATGAGAATAAAATCCTAATTCTAGAGCATTTGCTTCTTTTGAAGATGCAGAACCCGAGCCGCCAACATCATATGTCTGACCATCAACATTTGGTTTAAAATAATAAGCTTGGCGTTTTGTTGTCCATTCGCCATTTGCACCTCCTAAACCGATACTGCTAAACTGTGAGTTAATTTCATTTCGAGCTGTTTCCGCTTTTTCATGTTTTCTATCATAGAAATACATATTGTCTCCAAAAATCTGATTTTCGAGTGAAATTATAATGGTAGTATCATTTCGAGTAACCTTATAATAGTTTTCATATTTAGCCGCATTAGGTTTATTGTCAATGAATGTCAATTTAGAAGTTGATCCAACTGACACAAAATCTGATGCTAAGCGACTTCCTCCTCTTGTAATTATATAATTTCCGGAAGTGCCAAAAGCCGACCAAGACAATGTGATATTATGTTTCTTTTTGCTGTAAACAATTTTGCGTTCTATTTTTTTATTTCCTTCTAATTTTCCGTCAATTAAATTAGGAGAAACAAAACTGCATAAAAGCAGGACGAATGCAAACAATGTAAGTAATGAGAGTGCTTTTTTACTCATAAGAATATTCATTTTGTGGTTTGATAGATTGTAGTTTTTAAAAGCCCAAAATAGCAATAATCTTTAAGCCGACTATTGGTTTTTATCTTCAATTTTCTTATCAAAAACACTACAAAAAGTTGGTTTTTTGTCCTTTTTTAACAGAAATAAAACTTACTGAACACTTATATTTTTCAATAATGCCCTTTTTTTGTCCGCAAAAGAATTAGAAAATAAAATGAAAAAAATTACACTGTTTATAGCTTTGATTTTTTCTATTGCTACTATCGCGCGACAAAAAAGCATCATACCTATACATTCATTAACATCTATAAAAAAAAGTGTGCTGTATAAGAAAAATGCACACGCTTCCTATTATCATGATAAATTTAACGGAAGGAAAACAGCAAGTGGGAAAATATTTAATAACAATAATTTTACTGCAGCGCATAAAAAATTCCCTTTTGGCACACTCTTAAAAGTAACAAACGAAGCGAACAATAAATCTGCAATTGTAAAAGTTATTGACCGAGGTCCATTTATTAAAGGAAGAGAAATTGACTTGAGCAAAAAAGCGTTTATGAACATTGCTTCAAATAAAAAAAGCGGTTTGGTTTATGTGACGATTGAAGTTTTAAAATAAGTTTTTTGAACCAAAAAATCAAATCTCTGGCTTTTTTTCCGCAAGAATTCGAACTAAATTGCTTAAAAATGGTATTGATAATTTTCTTCATAACTAAATTATTTTCTGCCAAACACCCATGAAACCCCGATTAAGCGAAGTTTCTTAAATGTTAACAAAATAGATTTTCAGAAACCATAAATAATTGTATTTTTACGGTTCAAAATTCAGAAAATAAATGGGCAAAATCATTGCTATTGCTAATCAAAAAGGAGGCGTTGGAAAGACTACCACATCAGTAAATCTTGCTGCCTCATTAGGTGTTTTAGAGAAAAAAGTATTATTGATCGACGCTGATCCACAGGCCAATGCTACATCTGGTCTTGGAATTGACGTAGAAACAGTTGAAACTGGAACTTACCAAATCCTTGAGCATACTGTAACACCAAAAGAAGCCGTTTTAAAATGTACAGCTCCAAACGTAGATGTGATCCCTGCTCACATTGACCTTGTTGCTATCGAAATTGAATTGGTTGACAAAGAAAACCGTGAATACATGCTTAAAAAAGCATTAGAAGAAGCAAAACAAGAATATGATTATATTATTATTGACTGTGCGCCTTCTCTTGGTTTGTTAACCTTGAATGCCTTAACAGCAGCAGATTCTGTAGTTATTCCTATTCAATGTGAATATTTTGCACTTGAAGGATTAGGAAAATTATTGAACACTATTAAAAGTATTCAAAAAATACACAACCCAGATCTTGACATTGAAGGTTTATTATTAACCATGTACGATTCAAGATTACGTTTATCAAATCAGGTTGTAGAAGAGGTTCAAAAACACTTCAACGATATGGTTTTTGACACTGTAATTCAGCGAAATGTAAAATTAAGTGAAGCGCCGAGTTTTGGTGAAAGCATCATTAATTACGATGCTACAAGTAAAGGTGCTGTAAACTATATTCATTTAGCACAAGAAATTATAAAGAAAAACAGTAAATAGTTTTTATGACAAAAGTAATTAAAAAACAAGCCTTAGGAAGAGGATTATCAGCCTTATTAAAAGATCCTGAAAACGACATTAAATCAGTAGAAGACAAAAATGCTGACAAAGTTGTTGGAAACATCATTGAGCTTGAAATAAGTGCGATTGAAATAAATCCGTTTCAGCCTAGAAGCAATTTTAATGAAGAATCATTACGTGAATTAGCCACTTCTATTAAAGAACTTGGTGTAATTCAGCCTATTACTGTTCGTAAATTAGATTTTAATAAATACCAGTTAATCTCTGGAGAGCGTCGTCTTCGTGCGTCTAAATTGGTAGGTTTAACTCATGTTCCTGCTTATATTCGTATTGCAAATGACAACGAATCTTTGGTTATGGCTTTGGTGGAAAACATCCAGCGTCATGACTTAGACCCAATTGAGATTGCTTTATCATACCAGCGTTTAATCGACGAAATTCAATTAACTCAAGAACAAATGAGTGAAAGAGTCGGTAAAAAACGTTCGACAATTGCCAACTATTTACGTCTTTTAAAATTAGATCCGATTATCCAGACCGGTATTCGTGATGGTTTTATCAGTATGGGACACGGTAGAGCCATTATCAACATTGAAGATTTAGACGTTCAAACCGATATTTACCAAAAAATCGTTAGCCAAAATTTATCTGTTCGCGAGACAGAAGCTTTAGTTAAAAATTATCACGAAAGCTTACAGCCAAAAGCTGATGGAAAGCCTAAAGCTGATGCTGCATTCGTAGTTAGAGAAACTCAAAAAAATACTTTCAACGACTATTTTGGCTCAAAAGTTGATATAAAAGTCGCTGGCAACGGAAAAGGAAAAATTACAATTCCATTTAATTCTGAAGCTGACTTTAACAGAATTATGAAATTAATAAACGGATAGTGAATAAAATTGTCCCCATTGGTCTATTGTTCTTTCTAACAGGAACCGTTTCTCTTTTTGCCCAGGTAAAAAAAGACACGGTTTTGGTCGTAAAAGACACTACTGCATTAGAAGAAATAGACCCGCTTACACCAGCAAAAGCAGCTTTTTATTCTGCTGTTTTACCAGGTTTAGGTCAAGCATACAACAAAAAATATTGGAAAATTCCATTGGTTTACGGAGCAATCGGAACAAGTTTATATTTCTATATAGACAATAATAAAAAATACCATGATTATCGTGACGCCTACAAACGAAGACTTGAAGGCTATAACGATGACAAGTATAAATATTTGGATGACAGCCGACTTATCGCTGGACAAAAATTCTATCAAAGAAATAGAGATTTATCTGCTTTATTTGTGGTCGGATTCTATGTCTTAAACATTATCGATGCCAATGTTGATGCCGCTTTGATACAGTTTAACGTAAACGAACGACTTTCAATGCGTCCAGAAATTTATCCTGCCGATGTAACATTTAAGCCAAACGTCGGACTAACCTTTAATTATAAGTTTTAATAGATTGAATTCTATTTAAAAAATCAAAAAATAAATCATAATGAAAATTGCGCTTTTAGGATACGGAAAAATGGGTAAAGTAATCGAAAGAATTGCTTTAGAAAGAGGTCATGAAATAGTTTTAAAGAAAGATGAATTTAATACCTATGACGGACTTTCTACAGCCGATGTTGCTATCGACTTTAGTGTTCCTTCAGCAGCAGTGAGCAATATTTCTGCGTCTTTTAACGCCAATGTTCCCGTAGTTTCTGGAACTACAGGATGGCTAGAACATTATGATGATATGATTGCGCTTTGCAATGAGAAAAAAAGCGGATTCATTTCTAGCTCAAACTTCAGTTTAGGAGTAAATATTTTCTTCGGATTAAATGAATATTTAGCTAAAATCATGAAGCAATTCGATTCTTATAAAGTTTCGATGGAAGAAATTCACCACATCCATAAACTTGACGCTCCAAGCGGAACTGCGATTTCTTTAGCTCAAGGCGTTATTCAAAACAGCAATTATGCTAATTGGACATTAGAAGAAGCAAAAGAAAACGAAATTCATATCGAAGCAAAAAGAATTGGAGAAGTACCTGGTACTCATACTGTAATTTACGATTCTGCTATTGACAGCATCGAAATTAAACATACCGCTCATAATCGTGAAGGCTTTGCTCTTGGCGCTGTTATTGCAGCAGAATGGCTAGCAGGAAAACAGGGAATTTTCTCTATGAAAGATGTACTAAACTTACAATAAATTGACTAAAATTCAAGAATCTTTAAAAACTTGAATTTGAAACTTAAAATACAATATTATGACATTTTACTCTTGGTTCGTATTTTTCTTAGCCGTTCAAATTATTCACTTTCTAGGAACGTGGAAATTATATCAGGCAGCAGGAAGAAAAAGCTGGGAAGCAGCAATTCCGGTATACAATTCTATCGTTTTAATGAAGATCATCGGACGCCCAACATGGTGGACGTTATTGCTTTTTATTCCAATCATCAACTTAATTATGTTTCCAGTTGTTTGGGTTGAAACTTTAAGAACATTTGGCAAGAAATCAACTTTAGATACTCTTTTAGGTCTTTTTACTTTAGGTTTCTATATCTATTTTGTGAATTACACCCAGAAATTAGAGTACAATAAAGACCGTAAATTAACTCCGGAAAATAAAGCCGCAGATACTGTTAGCTCTCTATTATTTGCAATTATAGTAGCAACATTAGTTCACACTTATGTTGTACAGCCTTACACAATTCCGACATCATCTTTAGAAAAATCTTTACTGATTGGTGACTTCCTATTTGTGAGCAAATTAAACTACGGCCCTAGAGTTCCAATGACAACTGTTGCATTACCAATGGTTCATGACTCTATTCCTTTGACTAAAAGCAAATCTTACCTTAGCTGGCCACAATTGCCTTATTTAAGACTTCCAGCAATTCAGAAAATAAAGCGATGCGATATTGTTGTCTTCAACTGGCCTGTTGATACGGTTCACTATTTCTTTGAGCCAAAAGGAAGACCAGGCGTGATCAAACCAATTGACAAAAAATCGAACTACGTAAAAAGATGTGTTGGTATTCCTGGAGACAGCTTATCAATAAAAGACGGTTATGTTTTCATTAACGGAAAAAAATTAGTTTTACCTGAAAGAGCAAAACCTCAGTATTCATATGCTGTTGCATTAGACGGAAAAACGTCAATTGACTTCGAAACAATCTTCAAAGAATTAGATATTACTGACCCTGCAGGTTTCAGAACAGAAAAGAGAGATACACTTTATTTAGGTGCTTTAACAGAAGCTGGAGCAGAAAGATTCAAAAACACTCCTGGAGTTACTGCGGTAATTAGAAAAGTAGATACAGGAGACAACAACGATATTTTTCCTCACATCAATAAATGGAACCAAGATAACTTGGGGCCAATTTATATTCCTGAGGCTGGAAAAACTGTTGCTTTGACGAATGAATCTCTTCCTTTTTACAAAGAGATCATCACAAATTATGAAGGAAATACTTTAGAATTGCAAGGTCCGAAATTCTTGATCAATGGAAAACCTGCTACAACATACACTTTCAAACAGAACTATTACTGGATGATGGGAGACAACCGTCATAATTCTGAAGATAGCCGTTATTGGGGTTATGTTCCGGAAAATCATATCGTAGGAAAACCAGTTTTCATCTGGATGAGTTGGGACACTAACGGAAAAGGCATCAATAAAATTCGCTGGAACCGAGTATTTACAACTGTAGACGGCGAAGGTCAGCCTCAATCTTACTTTAAATATTTCTTAATCCTTCTTGCTATTTATTTCGTAGGAGATTTTATCTGGAAAAAAAGAAGAGAGAATAAAGCATAATAAAATTTAAGTTATTTTTGTTTCAGGTTTCAAGTTTCAGGTTTATAAAAACTTGCAACTTGAAACCTGAAACTTTTAAACAAAATATAGAATGAATTCCTTAATACTTCCAACTTATTTCCCATCTATCAGTCATTTTGCTGTAATAGCGCAATCTGAGAGCATTACTTTTGAAATGGAAGATAATTTTCAGAAACAGACTAATAGAAACAGAACGTATATCTATAGTCCGAACGGAATTCAGTTGTTAAATATCCCTGTTAAGCATTCTAAAGAGACACATCAGAAGACAAAAGATATTTTGATCGAAAATGAATTTGATTGGCAGAAACAGCATTTTAAATCGCTTGAAGCAGCATATAGAAGTTCTCCATTCTTTGAGTACTTTGAAGACGATATTGCTCCTATTTTCGAGAAAAAACACCAATTTTTAATGGATTTAAATTTCGAAGTTTTGGATATTGTGACTAAATGCCTGCGAATGAAATTAGAATTTGGAAAAACTACCGAATACTTTCACGAAGTAAATGATTTTACCGATTTCAGATACTTGGCAAATGGCAAAAAAGACGCGAATTCTTTCGAAAAATACACTCAGGTTTTTGATGACAAACATGGTTTTATCAACAATTTAAGTGTTTTAGATTTACTTTTTAACGAAGGAAAATTCGCAATGGATTATTTGAAGACGCAGAAAATCGTTTAAATTATAAGTTATGAATTATGAGTTATGAATGCTCACATCTTAACTTTTGATCTTTCAACTTTTGACTTTCAACTTTCGACTTTCAACTTTCGACTTTTGACTTTCAACTTTCGACTAAAATCATTCCATTGAAAGTCTAGTCATGATTGGATAGTGATCTGAATTTTCAAAATCGGGGAAGCTTTCGAATTGTTTTACTTTCATTTTACTGTCTGTAAAAATATAGTCAATTCTTGCTGGATAATATTTGAATTTATAAGTAGCTCCAAAACCCTCTCCTGCTTCTTCAAAAGCATCTTTCAGCTTTCCTTTTATGTTTCTGTACACATAAGAAAACGGACTGTTATTCATGTCTCCGCAAATAATCATTGGCGTTTTGCAGTTTTTTATATGTTCTCTAAAAATCTCAGCCTGTTCTTGCTGTTGCTTGAATCCTTTGCTAATTCTGCCATAAATACGCTGTGATTTCTTCTGATTTACATTATCAATATCATCTGAAATTTCACTCACATCAGGAGAAATCTTAATCGACTGCAAGTGCATATTATAAACACGAATAATATCCTTTCCGCGTTTAATATCGGCGTAAACTACATTGTTATCCGATTTTGGAAAAACAATCTTTCCTTCCTCAATAATCGGAAATTTTGAAAATATAGCCTGCCCCGTTTTAATTTTTTTTCCATCAATAAAAATATAACGGTGCGGATATACTTTTAAATCCAAATGTGCCGAATTGGAATATTCTTGAATGCATAAAATATCTGGGTCTTTTTCGTCGATAAAAGCTTTAATATTTGCTGGAATATCATCTCGATCCAACCATTTAAAAACATTAAAAAGACGAACATTATAACTCATTACAGAAAAATCTTTTTCGTCTTTTACATATTCGGTTGCAGAAAATTTATAGAATTTACTAATGAATGTAATTCCCGTTAACAAGACCAATCCAGAAAGAATAAGGCGTTTTTTGAACTGAATTCCCCAATAGACAAAAAAGAGGCCGTTTGCAACAAAAAAAGCAGGCATAAACAACGTAAGCACCGCTAAAAGCGGGAAACTTTTAGGTGCTAAGAAAGGTAAAATATAGACACTAAATGTAAGGACAGTCAGCACTATATTCAGAAAGAACATTATCTTATTAAACCAAGAAAGGTTTTTCATATTTTTCCTACAAGTTATTTTCCAGCTTTAAATAAAAACTCTTTTTCTTCTTTTGTCAAACAATCGTATCCCGACTGGCTGATTTTGTCTAAAATTTCATCAATCTGTTGTTGCGTTTTATCTTTCGTAACAATTCTTGAGGTGGTTTTTTCTGTAGGTTTTTTGTAATTTTTATGAACTTTTGTAAATGGGGTCGTAGGAGATTTTCTAAAAAGATTCACAAAGAAATCCAAAGTTTTAGAAACAATAGTACTTAAATCGGTACCGTTTTGAAGCAGTTTAATATATATAAATCCGAAGAAAGCACCGGCTAGATGCGAAATATGTCCGCCCATATTTCCGAGGCGAAACTGCATTAAATCTAAAATTATAATTACAGCGGTAATATGCCAAAGCTTTACGTTTCCAAATAGAAACAAGCGAACATTCATTAGCGGAGAATAAGTCGTTGCGGCAACCAAAATCGCCATTATAGCCGCTGAAGCTCCAACTATTGAAGCGGCAGTTCCTAAAACATAAAAACTTAAAGCAAAAATAATTCCGGCAAAAATGGCACTTAAAAGGTACAATCCTAAATATTGTTTTTGAGTGAAATAGGTTAGAAATAATGAGCTGGCAAAATTAAGCACCATCATATTAAACAACAGATGCAAAAATCCGTCGTGAAAAAAGGCATAGGTTAAAAGTGTCCAAGGTTTAAACATAAAAACCTGAGGATCTGACGAAAGTGCTAACCAATTTGGAAAATCAAAAAAACCATTTGAATAGTTATAGAAGAAAATAAGCGATACAATAAAACATCCTATATTCCAATACATAACTTGCATGGAAATACCTCCTAATCTATATTGTAATTTTAAATCGTCTAAAATATTCATAGAAACCTTTTTGTTTTAGAATTGGTACTTTAAAGTTAAAAATTAATTCCAACGATTGTTATTAAACTGATTTTTTTTCCAGTATAACATCATTAAAAAACCTGCAATTGCACCACCAACATGCGCGAAATGCGCAATTCCAGTTCCTCCGCCACCAAACAAAGAAGTACCTTTTACACCTAGAAATAAATCAATTAACAAAAGACCAGGCACAAAATATTTTGCTTTGATTGGGATTGGGATAAACAACATTGCAAGCTCAGCATTAGGAAACATAAAAGCAAAAGCTGTAAGCAAACCGTAAATTGCTCCAGAAGCACCTACAACCGTTCCGATATAAGCACTTGTAAATCCTTCAAATTGAGCTGCACTTACCAAACTCTGCCATCTTGTGTCAATTTTTCCTTCGCTCAAAAGGCTTAAGATATCTGCTTTATTAAAACCATTTGCTGTTAAAGTATTTATTGTGTCTTGAAAAAAGTAATAATTAACTGCTGTATGAAGTAATGCAGAGCCTAAACCGCATGAAATGTAAAAAAACAAAAACTTTTTGCCGCCCCAAAAATGTTCCAAAGCAGATCCAAAAGAAACTAAAGCAAACATATTAAAAGCAATATGCATTATTCCTCCATGCATGAACATATGAGTTATGGGCTGCCATGCCTTAAAGTTTGGATTTTCAGGAAAAAACATGGCCAGATATTCGTAAGAAACCGGCACTAATTGAGAACCAATAAAGAAAATAATATTAATAATTAGCAGTTGTTTAACCACAGGAGTCATATTCATCATAAAGCAAACTTTTTATCTATATCTTCAACACGCATCGTGATGAAGGTAGGTTTTTGAAAAGGTGAAATATTTGGATCTTTACAAGCAAACAAACCGTTTACTAAATTATCTTGTTCTTTTTCGGTTAAATAAGATCCTGTTCTAACCGCTAAACTTTTGGCCATAGATTTGGCAATTGTATCATTCTGACTGTAACTATTGGCAGGAATTCCGTCTTGCAAATCGCTCAGCAATTGTTCGATTACCAGCGGAACTTCACTTTCTGTGATATTTACTGGGATTCCAGAAATTACAATATGATCGGTTTTGCTTTCATCAAAAACAAATCCTGTCGTTTCCAACGAAGGTTTTAACTCTTCGATTAATTCCATTTCAGACGCCGAATAAAACAAATCTAAAGGAAAAAGCAACTGCTGGCTTGATGCCTGATTTACCGTCATATTCAGTAAAAATTGTTCGTACAAAATTCGCTGATGCGCACGTTGTTGATCAACAATAATCATTCCTGATTTTATTGGCGAAACAATATATTTTTTATGAATTTGATACGTTTTCTGCGTTGCCTGTTCTACCTCTTCATCATTAAACAAAGAAGAAGTAACTTCTTCATTTTCAAATGTAAACGGAGAACTTTCTATACTTTCCGGATTTTCGACATCTAAACCCGTATATAAGCTTTCCCAACTTGCCGTTGGTTCTACTCTTTTGGAATAACCTGAATAAGATGATCCTGATGAAGATGAAAAAGAAGAGCCAGAACTATATCCTGATGATCCTGAAGCAGCTTTACTATAATGCTTATTGGTTTTATCATCCGTAAAGGGATTAAAAGTTCCGTCAACCTGAATCGTTGGCACTTCTGCCTCTACATCTTTATAATGATATGGCGTATCTAAATTAGCATCTCTTTCGAAATCTAAAACTGGAGCCACATTAAACTGACCCAAACTGTGTTTGATAGACGCCCTTAAAATAGCATACAATGCCTGCTCGTCATCAAATTTAATTTCTGTTTTAGTTGGATGTATGTTAATATCAATTGTATTTGGAGGAACTTGCAGATAGAGAAAATAACTCGGTTGGCAGCCATCTTTCAATAATCCGTCATAGGCAGCCATTACTGCGTGGTGCAAATAACCGCTTTTTATAAAACGATCGTTTACAAAAAAGAACTGTTCTCCTCTATTTTTCTTTGCAAATTCTGGCTTACAAACAAAACCCTGAACATTTATAATTTCTGTTTCTTCACTTACAGGAACCAGCTTCTCGTTTGTTTTCCCAGACATGATCCCTACAATTCTCTGACGATATCCAGCTGCTGGAAGATTGTACAGCTCACTTCCGTTATGATAAAAACTAAAATGAATATTAGGATGCGCCAATGCCACACGCTGAAATTCATCCATAACATGACGAAATTCAACTGTATCGGACTTTAAGAAATTGCGTCGGGCAGGAATATTAAAAAATAAGTTTTTGACCGCAAATGAAGTTCCTTTTGGCAAAACGGCCACTTCTTGCGAAACAAATTTACTTCCCTCAATTATAATATGCGTTCCTAACTCATCTTGATCCTGTTTGGTTTTCATTTCCATATGGGCAATCGCCGCAATAGAAGCCAAAGCCTCTCCTCGAAAACCTTTTGTTCCCAGTGCAAACAAATCTTCGGCCTGACGGATTTTGGAAGTAGCATGACGGGCAAAACACAAACGGGCATCTGTAACGGTCATTCCGACCCCATTATCGATTACCTGAACCAGTGATTTACCAGCATCTTTTATAATTAATTTGATATCAGTTGCTTTAGCATCGACCGCATTTTCTAACAATTCTTTTACGACTGAAGCTGGTCTTTGAACCACTTCTCCAGCAGCAATTTGGTTAGCAACGTGATCAGGAAGCAATTGAATAATACTCGACATTAAGCAAAAATAATTTTAAAGTTTAGATTAGGTTTTACAAACCAAGAAGTACAAATTTAGTGAATTTTGATTGGCTTTTTGAATAAGAATAATCATAAAAAAAACAAAAAACCTATACCATTGTGACACAGTATAGGTTTTAATATTTTTAAAACAAATGTGTTTTATTCGTTCTCTATCTTTTTTGGAGAATCTTCAATTTGAAGCGCTCCCGAAGTCAATAATGGCTGATTAAAAACGTGAGCAATTGAAGCTTGCTGACGAATGTACGCCATTTTGATTGCCGCAATCGCCGCTTCAGTTCCTTTGTTTCCGTGAACTCCTCCACTTCTGTCAATTGACTGCTGCATATTATTATCTGTTAAAACACAGAAAATAACCGGAACATCTGTTTGAACATTCAAATCTTTAATTCCTTGTGTAACGCCTTCACAAACAAAATCAAAATGTTTCGTTTCTCCTTGAATTACGCATCCAATTACGATAACGGCATCAACATTTTGTGTTTGAAGCATTTTTTTAGCTCCGTAGATCAGCTCAAAACTTCCTGGAACATTCCAACGGATAATTTGCTGAGCAGGAACATCACAATCAACCAAAGCATCAAAAGCACCATTATAAAGTCCTTCTGTTATAGTATCATTCCATTCAGAAACAACAATCCCAAACCGAAAGTCTTTCGCGTTTGGGATTGTGTTTTTATCGTATTCTGATAGATTTTTATTTTCAGTAGCCATCTGTATATTTTAGATATTATATTTATTAATTTTAGATTGCTAAATTACAAATCTAAAATCTAAAATCTAAACTCTACAATAATTTTTATTGTGCTAATCCGATCAAAGCATCAACAGATGCTGCTTCTGGAGTACTGTCGTAATTATCTTTAATGTCATTAAAATATTTCAAAGCATCTTCTTTTTGCCCTAAAGCTAAAGCCGTTTTTCCAGCTTTTAATAAGAAACGAGGCGTTGTAAAGTCGTTTTTGTTAGATTCAGCAGCTTTTACATAAAAATCTAAAGCTTCTTTTTGCTGATTTTTTTGAGAATAAGCATCTCCTGTAGCACCTTTAGCTAAAGCACTTAAGATTACATCTTCTGATTTGAATTCACCTAAATATTTAATTGCCTCATCAAATTTACCAGTATTTAAGTAAGCGATACCAGCGTAGTAGTTTGCCAAATTTCCAGCATCAGTTCCAGAATATTCGTCAGCGATTTTGATAAATCCGAATTTACCTTCTGAACCGTTTAATGATAATTTGAATAATGAATCGCTAGAAACACCGTTTACTGCTTTTTCAAAGTTTTGCTGTGCAACAAACATTTCACTTGCAGCCTCTTCTTGTTTTGGAGTTGCAATAAATTTTTGGTAAGCCAAATATCCAATTGTAGCAACTGCAATACCAGCAACTAAACCAATAATGATTTTTTGATTTTTAGCCACCCAATCCTCAGTTCTTGAAGCTGTTTCGTCTAATTTTGAGAAAACTCCAGCTGTTGTACTGTCTTTTTCGTCAATAACTACTTGTTGCTCTTCAGTAACCACCTCTTTTACTTCCTTTTCTTTTGGTGTCTTATATCCTCTTTTATTGTAAGTTGCCATTTAAAATTTATTTAGTGAACGGCAAAAATAAAATTTTTATTGAAAATGACGTAAAAAATTTCAATTTTATCACTATTTTAAAAGAAATATTTTCTTTTGTGATTTGCGCTTTCGCGGAAGCGATAAAATAAAAAAGCCTAAGAAAGGGCTAAAGCCAATTATATCGATAATTTTCGGTAATTTGCAGCCTCAAATTTTTACTGCTTAAAAACGGTAAATTTTATACTTGGAGTCCCTAAAAAATGCATTTAAACAAAATCTCATTATTCAATTATAAGAACTTTTCTGAAGCAAGTTTTGATTTCGACATCAAAATCAACTGTTTTGTGGGTAAAAACGGCATTGGAAAAACCAATGTGCTCGATGCCATTTACCATTTAGCCTATGGAAAAAGCTATTTTAATCCGCTTGCTGTGCAAAATATCAAACACGGAGAAGAGTTTTTTGTGATTGATGCCGAACTGGAAAAAAGCGAGAGAACCGAGCAGATTGTCTGCAGTTTAAAAAAAGGACAAAAAAAGGTTTTAAAGCGAAATGGAAAACCTTATGATAAATTCTCAGATCATATTGGGTTTATTCCGCTGGTAATTATCTCGCCAGCCGATCGCGATTTGATTATTGAAGGAAGCGAAACGCGCCGTAAATTTATGGACAGCGTGATTTCGCAATTAGATGCAACTTATCTGCACGAATTAATACAATATCAAAAAGTAATTACTCAGCGAAATGCCCTTTTAAAATATTTTGCGCTGAATCATGTTTTTGACAATGACACCTTATTTATATATAATGAACAGCTGCAAGGCTACGGAAAATCGATTTTTGAAAAACGAAAAGATTTCTTAGAGCAATTTATACCTATATTTAATAGACATCATCAGGCGATAACTGGTTCTGAGGAAAGCGTGCAGTTGGTTTACGAAAGTCATTTGTTCGAAAAAGACTTATTGACGCTTTTACAGGAAAACATCAACAAAGACCGAGCGCTTCATTATACTACTGTTGGAACTCATAAAGATGATTTATCGTTTGAAATCGATTCGCATCCGATAAAAAAATTCGGATCGCAAGGACAGCAGAAATCTTTTCTAATTGCTCTAAAATTGGCGCAATTTGAATTCTTGAAAAAACAAAGCGGTGTAAAACCAATTCTTCTGTTTGATGATATTTTCGACAAACTAGACGAAACGCGTGTTGCCAAAATTATAGAAATGGTCAATAGCGAAACGTTTGGACAGCTTTTTATTTCTGACACGCACCCGGAAAGAACCGAAGCGATTGTAAAATCGACGCATCAGACTTATAAGATATTTAATTTGTGATTGTTCCTTTAACCACAAATTACACAAATTTTCACAAATTTTTCAAATTACCTGTCTGCCAGCTTTGACGAGGTTTTTAACTTCGCCAAAGAAAATAGACGCATATAAATTTGCGAAAATTTGTGCAATTTGCGGTAAACTTCTTTTCAAGAAATCAGTAAATTAGCCAAAACATTAACTGCAATAAATAATATCAAGGAATATGCTAACGAAAGAATCATTGCAATTTTTAGACGATTTAAAAAAAAATAACAATAGAGAGTGGTTTCAGGAAAATAAAAAGAGATACGAAATCTTCAAAAAAGACTATCATCAATTGGTAAGCGATTTTCTGGATGTAATGAAACCTCTTGATCCATCACTTGAACTTCTTGAAATAAAGGATTGCACTTTTAGAATCAATCGTGATATTCGTTTTTCTAAAGACAAATCTCCTTACAAATCTCATTTGGGCGTTTGGATGTCTGCTGGAGCAAAAGGCGCAAACCGTTCTGGTTATTATGTTCATATTGAAAAAGGCGGCAGTTTTATCGCGGGCGGATTTTACTCCCCTGATGCAGACGAACTAAAGAAAGTGCGCAAAGAAATTGCTTTTTTCTACGATGATTTACAGGAAATTTTAAACAACAAAAACTTCAAAAAAGAGTTTGGAAGCTTAGACATAAACGAAAGCAACTCCTTAAAAAGCATGCCTCGAGGTTACGAAAAAGACCATCCCGCTATTGAGTTTTTAAAATTGAAAAGTTTTACAGCAACCCAACCTTATGATATTTCTGAGGTTACAAAAAAAGATTTCGTAAAGAAAATGAGCGAAAAATTGATTGCTTTGAAACCACTAAATGAATTCATCAACCGCGCTTTGGAAACTGAAGAATTTTAGTTTTATTTGCCACAGATTACACAGATTCTCACAGATTTTTTTTACAACTGCAAAAATCCTTTTAATCCTTTTAATCTGTGGCAAAAAACAACAATTGAATGAAAAGGAAAATACTTTTTCTTGGAGAATCTTATCGCGCTGACGCCATTACTTGGATGAAAGGCCTGAAGGAATTTGGCAATTTTGAAATTATTACTTGGGAACTTCAAACTTCTAACACTCAGAGATTCAAACGTATTTTAGAGTACTTCTTTGCTCCTCTTTCTATTCGAAAAATCATTAAAAAAGAAAAACCAGATATGGTTATTGCAGAAAGAACAACCAGTTACGGTTTTCTTGCGGCTTTATCTGGATCTAAAACCATTGCCATCGCACAACAAGGCCGCACCGATTTATGGCCTGAAGAATCTAAATTATATCCTTTTAAAAAATTCATTCAGAAATATGCTTTTAAGAAAGCACATTTAATTCATGCTTGGGGTCCAGTAATGGCCGTTCACATGAAAGAAAGTGGCGTTGATATGAACAAAGTTTTAACACTTCCAAAAGGAATTGACTTGTCGCTTTTTACTCCTTCAACTACTAACTCAAACAAAATTGAAGCGATTGTAACGCGTTCGCTTCAGCCCGAATATCGTCACGATTCTATTTTAAAAGCTTTCGGAATTTTAAATGAAAAAGGATTTGATTTTACATTGTCTATTGTTGGTGACGGAACAAGATTGCAGTATTTAAAAAATTTAGCAACAGCGCTTCAAATCGAAAACAAAGTAATTTTTACAGGAAGAATTCCAAATACAGAACTTCCAAAATTATTACAGCAATCGAATATTTACATCAGCATGCCGATTACCGAAGGTGTTTCCGCATCTTTGTTTGAGGCAATGGCTTCTAATTGTTTTCCTGTTGTTTCTGATATTCCTGGAAATCAAAGCTGGATTACGCATCGTAAAAATGGTCAATTAATTACAATTGATGATATTGAAATGTTAGCGAATGAATTGATTTGGTCTTTTGAAAATCCTGAATTGCGACACGAAGCAATTATTCAAAACAGAAAGTTTTTGGAGGAGAATGCTAATTATGATATTAATATGAAATCTATTTCGGAAAAATATCATGAATTATTAGACTTACATTCTAGAAAAAATGGATAAAATTATAATTCTGATACCAATATTTTTTGCTTTTGGCTACCTTGTTTTCTACATAATTGATGGTCCAAATTCTAATCCAACATCTTTCAGGTATAATTTACTTTTTGAAAGAAATTATTTTTTAAAACAATTATTATTTACCATCTTCTTTTTCTTGATTGGGATACTTCGATATAAGTCACATCCTTTTGACGTATATTATATCGCTCCATTAATTTTCATATTACAAGTAAAACTTATTAATCCAATTTTTCGACGTTTATATAACAGAAACATTATTATTGCTATCAAAGGATCCAGACCCGCTAGAGGAAAAAATGGAATAAAAGTTCTTGATAAAATTATTGGTTTCTTAATTTTTATGATTTCAATAATGGTTCCCTTCATTATTATAATGATTGAAAAATCTAACAACCACATAAACAAAACATTCTAAGCTTTATTTAAACGCTTAAAACTTTGCTACTTTACGGTTAAACCAAAACTTATAATTCATACTTTTGAACGATATTAAAAAGCCTTTTATTTATGGAAATCCAATCCAATTTTTCTTTAAAAAAATACAATACTTTCGGCATTGAAGCCAGTGCCAAACAATTTGTTGCCGTTCACTCGATCGACGAATTAAAAACAGTTTTAGCACAAAACAAAAACGAGAAAAAATTCATTTTAGGAGGCGGAAGTAATATGCTTTTAACGAAAGATATTGACGCTTTGGTTATTCATATTGATTTAAAAGGAAAAAAAATAATTAAAGAAGACGCCGATTTTGTTTGGGTCGAAAGTCAGGCTGGAGAAACTTGGCACGATTTCGTTCTTTATACAATCGAAAATAATTTTGGCGGTTTAGAAAACATGTCGCTTATTCCTGGAAACGTTGGCACCACTCCGGTTCAAAATATTGGAGCATACGGAACCGAAATTAAAGACACTTTTGTTTCTTGCGAGGCCATGAATATTGCCACTCAAGAAATGAGAACTTTTGATAATGCCGAATGTAATTTTGGCTATCGTGAAAGCATTTTCAAACACGAAGTAAAAGACCAATACATTATCACTTCGGTTGTTTTTAAACTGACCAAACGCAATCATAAAATCAACACTTCTTACGGAGATATTTTGGCAGAATTGGCCAAAAATAACATTTCAGAACCGACATTAAAAGATGTCAGCAATGCTGTAATTGCGATTAGACAAAGTAAATTACCCGATCCGAAAGAATTAGGAAACAGCGGAAGTTTCTTTAAAAATCCGATTATATCAAAATCTGATTTTGAAAAAATCCACCAGAAATTTCCAGAAATGAAATTTTACGAAGTTTCAGAAACCGAAGTGAAAGTTCCAGCAGGCTGGCTGATCGAGCAAGCCGGTTTTAAAGGAAAACGTTTTGGAGATGCAGGAGTTCACAAAAATCAAGCTTTGGTTTTAGTGAATTATGGAAACGCAACGGGACAAGAGATTTTAGCGGTTTCAAAAGAAGTTCAAAAAACCGTTTTTGAAAAATTCGGAATCCAAATTGAAGCGGAAGTAAATGTGATTTAAAGCACAAATTTCACTAATTATCACAAATTTAATCCATTGTCAGACTGAGCGGAGTCGAAGTCCTTACTGCAAAACATTTCGACTCCGCTCAATGTGACAAACTGCATAAACAATAAGAATATGTACACACCCGATTTATACAAAAACGAAAATCAAGACGAAATCAGAGCTTTTTTGAGAGAAAACAGTTTTGGAATCCTGATAAATCAAACTAATGGAAAGTTGACAGCGACTCATATTCCGATAGAACTGGAATTGAATGCTGAAGGGAAAGAAATTCTACAAGGGCATATTTCAAAACTGAATCCGCAGGCAGAAGGTTTTGTGGCAAACGATCAAGTTTTGGCAGTTTTTACAGGACCTCATAGTTATATTTCTTCTTCTTGGTACGATCATGAAAATGTCCCAACTTGGAACTACATAGCCGTACATGTTTATGGAAGAATTAAAATCGTTGATTATGAAACTTCAGTAGAGCAATTAAAGAAATTGGTTGATAAATATGAAGTAAATTCTAAAAACCCAGTTCGCGTTGAAGATTTATCTGAAAAAACAATGCGGGAAGCTCGAGGAATCTTTGGTTTTGAGATTGAAATTGAAGAAATTCAAGCTACAAAAAAACTCTCTCAAAACCGTGACGATCACAATTATATAAACATAATTTCGGAATTGGAAAAAACCGAAAACCCTCAGTCTATTGCTGTTGCAAAAGAAATGTCAAAATGCCGAAAGTAAATCGGTTTTGGTTATTGAATTTATCGAATTCATAAGTACATTTGCAGTCGCAGAACGTGAAATTTAATAGAACCTAATAAATCAGATGCTTATATACATATTTTACTTTTTTATTGCTATTGTCGTAGTTCAATTATTTTATTATTTAGGAGTTTTTGGAAAATTTGCTTTTGCGAAACCACAACATGTGAAACCTAAAAATCTTCCGGTTTCTGTAATTGTATGCGCTAAAAACGAAGAAGAGAATGTAAAAAAATACATTCCACTTTTGGCGCAGCAAGATTATCCAGATTTCGAAATTGTCTTAATTGACGACGCATCAAGCGATGAAACTCTTGAAGTTTTTGAAGAGTTTGAAAAAGAATTCTCAAATATCCGTTTGGTAAAAGTGGAAAACAACGAAGCTTTTTGGGGAAATAAAAAATACGCTTTAACGCTTGGAATAAAAGCGGCAAAAAAAGATTATTTATTGTTTACAGACGCAGACTGTTTTCCGAATTCTAAAGATTGGATTACTTCTATGACTTCGCATTTTACTATGAACAAAACTATTGTTTTGGGTTATGGCGGATATGAGAAAGTGGAGCGTTCTTTTTTAAACAAAATCATCCGTTTCGAAACTGTTTTAACAGCGATGCAATATTTTTCTTGGGCAAAAATGGGACTTCCTTATATGGGGGTCGGTAGAAATCTTGCTTATAAAAAAGAAGAGTTTTTTAATGTAAACGGTTTTATTGACCACATTCAAATTCGCTCTGGAGATGATGATTTGTTCATCAATCAAGCTGCCAATAAAACAAATACTACTATTGCTTATACGCCTGACAGTTTTACGTATTCAAAACCTAAGAAAACTTATAAGGAGTGGTTTACTCAGAAAAGAAGACATATTTCGACTGCAGAACATTATAAGTTTTTTGATAAAATGCAGTTAGGATTATTCTTCCTCTCACAATTATTTTTCTTTTTATTAGTTATTGTACTATTAGCATTTCAATTTCAATGGATTGCCGTATTAGCAATTTTAGCCACACGCTATACTGTTGTTTGGACAGTAATTGGATTTTCAGCAGGAAAATTAAAAGAAAAAGATATTAAAATTTGGTTTCCAGTTGTTGAGATAGCGCTTATATTAACGCAAATTAATATCTTTATAACTAATATCTTTTCAAAACCCGTATATTGGAAATAAATTCTAAAATAGAAAAAGCAAAAAAAGGCGATCAGATCGCCTTTACTTTTTTATTAGATCATTATTGGAATGAGGTGTACGCTTTTATGCTCAAAAGAACTGAAAACGAAACCACCGCAGAAGATATTACCATAGAGACGTTCTCTAAAGCTTTTGACAAAATAGCTTCTTATAATCCGGAGTTTCAATTTAACACCTGGCTTATCGCAATTGCAAAAAATGTCTATATTGATTTGCTGCGAAAAAAGAAAACCAATCTTTTTATAGAAATCACAGACAATGAAGACCAGCAGGCATACAACATTGCCGACCCTACTCCCTCTGCAGAAGATGCTTTAATTAAAGAACAGAATCTTTCTCGTCTGCTCTTATGCATCAAAGAACTTAAACCACACTACCAAGAAGTAATCCAGCTTCGTTATTTTCAAGAAATGTCTTATCAGGAAATTGCGGCTAAGATTGATGAGCCATTAAGCAGCGTTAAAGTAAAACTTTTGCGTGCTAAAAAATTATTGGCAGAAATCATTGAGCGTAACAGATAATTTATTATCTTTAAATAAAGAATAAATAATCCTCACATTTATTCTTAAAATAAATACATTTCCACAACACTAAAACTACAACTTTTACGTTGTTAGCTCAAACCTAAACCTTATCGCGTATGATTTAAAGTTACTTAACCTTAAAACCCAAAAATTATGTCTAAATTAAGCATTTATGAAAACAAGTGGACTGATCTTGTTTTCGAGAACAAAAACAAAGAATACGGCGCATATCAATTACGCCAGGAGAACTCCAAAAATTCTGTTACAGCTCTCTTTATGGGTTTATTGTTAATAACGGCTTTAGGAAGTGCGTCTGCACTTATTAGCAAATTTAATCCTTCAGTGGAAGTCGAGCCAGAAGAACCAATGATTTACGAACAACCAACCATCGTAAACATTGACCCTACTGTTGCACCGCCACCGCCAGCTCCACCTGCACCAGTTGTAGAGCAAACTGCTGCAAGTCAGACAGAGGCAATTCAATTGACAAATCCCGTAGTTTCAAGAACGCAAGATGCAGTTGAAAATATTGCAGTAAATACAGAAAATGTACCAGTTGCAGATAATGCAACCGGAACAGGAACTGCTACCAATACAATGCCTGCGACGGGAGGCGGAGGAGGAAATGGAGATGCAGCTTCGGTTGCTCCACCAAACAACGATCCTGTGTCTACAGCCATTTTGGATAAACTTCCAGAATTTCCAGGTGGTATCGCGCAGTTTTACAAGTATGTTGGAAACAATTTCCGCAGACCAGAACTTGACGCAGAAAGAACACTAAGAGTGTATGTGTCTTTTGTAGTGGAAAAAGACGGATCGCTTACAGACATTATGGTAAAAAACGATCCAGGTTACGGAATGGGGAAAGAAGCCATTAGAGTTTTAAAATCATTAAAAACAAAATGGGCACCAGGAATTCTTAACGGACAAGCCGTAAGAACTGCGTACAATCTTCCAATTACAATAAAAACAGAAGTCGAATAATATAAATATTTTGAAAAGCAGAAAGCAGGACTTAGGTTCTGCTTTTTTGTTTATATTTAATTCATGAATCAAACACAATTAAATTAAAAATTCAACTTTAATGCCTTTCACTTTTTCGCATCCTGCAATAATTCTTCCGTTAAGATATTTACCAAAATCTTGGTTTTCTCTAACAGCATTAGCAATCGGAAGCCTAACTCCAGATTTTGAATATTTTATTCGAATGAAAGTTAAAAGTGATTATAGCCATACTCTAAGTGGCATATTTTGGTTTGATTTACCTCTTGCACTTTTACTAACGTTCCTGTTTCATAATTTAATTCGGAATCTCTTATTTCAAAATTTTCCGACTGTAATAAAAAACAGAATTCTAATTTTTACAAATTTTGATTGGAATATGTATTTCAAAAGAAACTGGTTTATCGTAATAATCTCTTCATTAATTGGAATATTTTCTCATATTTCCTGGGACGCCTTTACTCATCAACATGGCTATTTTGTAATGCAAATTGATAGTTTCAAAAATACGATAGCAATTTTTGGAAAAGAAATTCCATTTTGGAAAATAGTTCAACATTCAAGCACTTTGATTGGAACCATAATTATACTATTCGCTTTCTCAAAACTCCCAAAAAAATTTTACCCTAAAACTTCAATTAGTAAGTTATATTGGAGTGGCGTAATTTTATTTACCATCACAATTTTATTGATCAGATTTATATTAAATCCGAAAGCTTTTAACATTGGAAATTTAATAGTCTCTTTTATAGCATCCTTTTTAATTTCGATAACGGTTATTCCGCTAATAATTAAATTTAAATCAAATTCAAAAAATTAACAAATTCCACTACATTTACTACTTCAAAACAGAATTCTTTCAAACTAATTAAAAACAAAATAATGGGAATATTTTCAGCTATTCTTGGCAATGCAGGTTCTGTAAGTCAGGAAGATTTAATCAAGAAGTACGGTCAGCTTTTGACGGCAAATGAAGAAATCGAAATGGGTTTTAAACTTATCCGTGACACTTTTATTTTTACTAACAAAAGATTAATCTTGGTAGATGTACAAGGAATCACGGGCAGCAAAACAGAATACAAATCTATTGCTTACAAAAACATTACAAGATTCAGTGTAGAAACCGCCGGAACTTTTGATTTGGATGCCGAATTAAAAATCTGGATTTCGAGCGAACAGCAGCCGAGCATTGTAAAACAATTCAATAAATCGGTTAACGTTTATGAAGTGCAAAAAATTCTTGCTTTTCACGTATTAGGATAAAAAAAAATAACCCCGACAAAAATCTTGTCGGGGTTTATCATTTACAATAAATAACTTTTTATTTCTTTTTTGTAGTAGTTGTTTTCTTTGTGGTTGTTTTTTTAGTCGTAGTTACAGGAACAGCATTTACAATTTTCTGCTGTACGTATG
>Ga0209281_1000310_pt1 | contig 87212 bp, 89 predicted proteins | sample MedtruBG_FD_187514 | JGI IMG/M metagenome (GOLD analysis project Ga0209281, IMG submission 187514) | Root nodule microbial communities of legume samples collected from California, USA - Medicago truncatula BG (SPAdes) (version 2) | ecosystem: Host-associated > Plants > Roots > Nodule | place... | reverse complement strand
CGCTGCTGCTGGCCGCCGGAGAGCTGGCCCGGGTATTTGTTGGCCTGTTCCGGGATCTTGACGCGCTTCAGATAGTGCATCGCGATCTCTTCGGCTTCCTTCTTCGGCATCTTGCGAACCCAGATCGGTGCCAGCGTGCAGTTTTCCAGGATGGTCAGGTGCGGGAAGAGGTTGAAGTGCTGGAATACCATGCCGACTTCGCGGCGCACCTCGTCGATCTTCTTCAGATCGTTGGTAAGCTCGATATTATCGACGAGGATATTGCCCGACTGATGTTCTTCCAAACGGTTGATGCAACGGATCATCGTCGACTTGCCGGAGCCGGAAGGCCCGGCGATGACGATGCGCTCGCCCTTCATCACCTTCAGATTGATGTCGCGCAGCACGTGGAAATCACCATACCACTTGTTCATGCCGATGATTTCGACGGCAACCTCGGTCGAGGAAACGGTCAGTTTTTTCGTTAGGGCTTCAGCCATTGTTTTCCCCTTTAACTCTTGTTGTGGCTAGTGCCTGTGGCCGGTGTCGAGGTGTCGCTCCATAAAGGCGGAGTATCGGGACATGCCGAAGCAGAAAAGCCAGAATATGAAACCGGCAAAAATGTAACCGGTGACCGGTGTGACCGGCGTCGACCAGTTGGCATCCGACTGGTTGAGCGTGACGATCCCCAGAAGGTCGAACATGCCGATAATCGAGACGAGCGACGTATCCTTGAACAGGCCGATGAAAGTGTTGACGATGCTTGGGATGACCAACTTGATTGCCTGCGGCAGAATGATCAGCCGCGTCTTTTGCCAATAGGTCAATCCCAACGAGTCCGCGCCTTCAAACTGTCCCTTCGGAATTGCCTGCAAGCCGCCGCGAATGACTTCCGCCATGTAGGCGGAGGCGAAGATCGAAACGCCGATCAGGGCGCGAAGCAGTTTATCGAACGTCCACCCGTCAGGCAGGAAAAGCGGCAACATGACGCTGGCCATGAATAGAACCGTGACGAGCGGGATGCCGCGGATTATCTCGATGAAGACGACGCAGAGCGTCTTGATTACAGGCATCTGCGAACGCCGTCCAAGCGCCAGGATAATGCCAAGCGGCAGAGATACGGTGATCCCGAAGAAAGAGAGGATCAACGTTACCATCAATCCGCCCCAGAGCTGGGTCTCGACATGTGAAAGGCCGAAGCCGCCGATCAGCAGGAAGAACGAGATGAACGGCAGGATGATGAAGAGCGCCAGCGCATTCCATCCCTTATGGGGGACCTTCGGAATGAGCATCGGAACGAGCAGGATCACGAAAAGGACCGCTACGAGGATTGGCCGCCAGCGTTCATCAGCCGGGTACCGGCCGAACATGAACTGCTGGAATTTTGCTTCTACAAAAGCCCAACATGCGCCGGATTGACCGTCCGGAAGAATGCCTCCCTGGATGACGGTCGCACAGGCCGTGCGGTCCGAACCGGTCCAAACGGCATCGATGAACAGCCAGTTGATCATGCCTGGAATGACATAGACTAGCAGCGCAAGCGCCAGGATCGTCAGAACCGTATCCTTTGGCGTTGCGAACAGCCTAGTCCTGAACCAGTGCGACGGGCCGCTGATCCCGAGCGGTGCCGGTTGCTGCGCCAGCATGTCCTGGCGCACGAAAGTTGAAGAGGTCGTTGCCATGATTATCTCTCCACCAAGGCCATTTTGGCATTGAACCAGTTCATGAATATCGCCGTGGTGATCGAGATGGACAGATAGATGACAAGGAAAAGAGCCACGATCTCAACTGCCTGACCGGTCTGGTTCAACATCGTTCCGCCGATTGCATAAATATCTGCAAACCCGCACGCGACCGCCAAAGACGAGTTCTTGGTGAGGTTCAGATATTGGCTTGTCAGTGGTGGGATGATGATCCTGAGCGCCTGCGGCAGGATTATCAGTCGCGTTATAGCGTTCGAGCGTAGCCCAAGCGCGTTCGCTGCTTCGGTCTGGCCCTTGGGTACAGCCTTGATGCCCGAGCGGACGATCTCGGCAATGAAGGAAGCCGTGTAGAAGGAGAGCGCCAGGTAGAGCGAGATGAATTCCGGTCCAAGAACCGAACCACCTGTCAGGTTGAAGCGACCTGCAACGGGGAAGTCGAAGGTGATCGGTGCGCCAAGTGCCATGAAAGTCAAGATCGGCAAGCCGATGATCAGGGCCAAACCCGTCCAAACGGTATGAAACGGCTTTCCGGTGAGCCTTTGTCGCTTCTTTGCCCAGCGCGCCACGAACACCGTAGCGACTATACCGATCAGAAACGCTACGGCGATTGCCCAGACACCATCTCCGAATATCGGCTTTGGCACGAACAGGCCGCGATTGTTGAGATAGCTCTGGAAAGGCAGGTTCAGGGATTCGCGCGCTTGCGGAAGTACGGCGATGACGCCCTTGTACCAGAACAGGATAACGAGCAGCGGCGGGATGTTGCGGAAAAATTCCACATAGACCTGTGCGAGCTTGGCAATGAGCCAATTCTGCGAAAGGCGGGCGATGCCGACGATAAAGCCGATGATGGAAGCCGTAATGATGCCAAGAACGGCCACCTGCAAAGTGTTTAGAATGCCGACGAGCAGCGCGCGGCCATAGGTGGAGTCACTTGTGTAGGCGATCAGCGACTGGCCGATGTCGAAACCGGCGCGGCCCTGAAGAAATCCGAAACCGGAGGCAATGTTTGCCTTCTGCAGATTGTTGATCGTGTTTTGGGTAACGGTCCACACGAAGAGGACGAGAAGCGCCAATGTCAGGACCTGATAGAATATCCCGCGCACTTTCGGGTCGTTTATCAGGGACGAGGCCCGCTTTCTGGTGTCAGACGTTTCGGAATTGAGGGCCATGCCGGCCATAAACGAATCCCCTTAGTTTATTATCTCCTTTTTGGAGACTTTTTGCCCTTGCGGGAATTTTAGATGCATGGAGGCGGATTTCTCCACCTCCATGCCCATGTCCACTGTCGGTCCGATTAACGGATCGGCGGGGCGTATTGCAGACCGCCCTTGGTCCACAGAGCGTTCAGGCCGCGCTCGATCTTGAGCGGAGTGTTCGGGCCAACGGTGCGGTCGAAAACTTCTCCGTAATTGCCGACCAGCTTGACGATGTTGTAAGCCCAATCGTTGGTAAGGCCGAGATCGGTGCCGATCTTGGAGCCTTCTTCGCTGCCGAGCATGCGCTTTACGTCCGGGCCGCCGCTGGTCTTCATCTCATCGACATTCTTCGATGTGATGCCGAGTTCTTCGGCGTTGACCATGGCGTAGTGAACCCACGACACGATGTCGAACCACTTGTCATCACCCTGGCGAACGGCCGGGCCAAGCGGCTCCTTGGAGATGACTTCCGGCAGAACCATGTTCTCGTCCGGGTTCTTCATCTTCAGGCGGATTGCATAGAGGCCGGACTGGTCGGTCGTGTAGACGTCGCAACGACCGGAGTCATAAGCGGTCGTAGCGTCGGCTTCCTTTTCGAAGACGACCGGATTGTACTGAAGGTTGTTAGACTTGAAGTAGTCGGCGAGGTTGAGTTCGGTGGTCGTGCCGGTCTGGACGCAGACAGCAGCACCGGAAAGCTCGAGTGCGGACTTCACGTTGAGGCTCTTCTTCACGATGAAGCCCTGGCCGTCATAGTAGTTGACGGTACGGAAGTTGAAGCCGAGCGACGTGTCGCGGCTGATCGTCCAGGTGGTGTTGCGGGTAAGGACGTCGACTTCGCCGGACTGCAGCGCCGGGAAACGGTCCTTGCTCGACAGGGCAACGAACTTAGCCTTCGTCGGGTCGCCGAAAACGGCGGCAGCGATACCGCGGCAGTAATCGACGTCGATACCGGTCCACTCGCCCTTATCGTCCGGATTCGAGAACCCTGGAATGCCAGCGCTGACGCCGCAGGTGACGACACCCTTTGCCTTAACGTCATCAAGCGTGGCTGCCGATGCTGCCGAGGCCAAGCCCAGGGCTGCAGCGCCAATCGCGGCTGACAGAATTGTCTTTTTCATTTTCCCAACCTTTGTTTGTGTTTTATTTTCTGATGCCACCGGGCCGCTCCCCTTGATCGTTGTTCGAATACGGCCGGTTGCTCGCCAACCCTCCAGCGGCGAGCGCGCCTATCTCATTCGCAAATGCTGTGGGGGTCAAGTCTCACCAGCAGGAATTGCGTTTGAAATAAGGTAATATTTAGTTTTTTGCTCAGTGATTGAGCAAATGCCGACGTCTTATGCAGTATGTGCTGAATTCAGTGCCTTTATGTTTGGCATCTGATCTATGCTCAACTTTGCGGCGTATCGACCGGGCTTGACCTCCAGGCTTTGCAGCGCGACAAGAAAGCTTTCCTGCCCAGAGAGTTTTCCCACCAGATGACCAGAAAATCTTCCATGCTCGGCGCTGCCGGCGCTAATACGCGACTTGCACATATCGGAAATGATCCGCGCTCCTACCACGGCTTCGTCAATCCCCCGGTCGTTCATGCCTCGACCGTGCTGTTTCCTGATTCCGCGACGATGGAGCGCCGAGGTCAGCCTTACTCTTACGGTACCCGTGCAACACCGACCACAGACGCATTGTGTGCTGCTTTTGACGAATTGGAAGGTTCTGCAGGCACGATCCTGGTCCCGTCAGGGCTGGCAGCTATTTCGGTACCGTTTCTGGCCTACCTGTCGGCGGGAGACCACGCCTTGATAGTCGATTCGGTTTACACGCCCTGCCGAAATTTCTGCAACACGATGCTCACGCGCCTTGGCGTGGAAATCGAGTATTACGACCCGGAAATCGGTGCCGGTATCGAGGCTCTGATCAAACCAAATACGAAGCTGGTGCACACCGAGGCGCCGGGTTCAAATACATTTGAAATGCAGGACATTCGCGCTATCGCGGATGCTGCGCACAAACACGGTTGCGTCGTCACGATGGACAATACCTGGGCTACGCCGCTTTATTTCCGGCCGCTCGATTTCGGCGTGGATGTGTCGATCCACGCAACAACGAAATATCCTTCGGGCCATTCCGACATTGTGATGGGTTCGGTGTCCGCCAATGCCAAGTGGTGGCCGCAACTGGAGGAAGCGCGCATTCTCATGGGTATCTGCGGTGCGCCGGATGATTCCTACATGATTCTGCGTGGTCTGCGGACCATGGGTGTTCGTCTGGAGCATCATCAGAAAAGCGCGCTTGCTATCGCGCAGTGGCTGGAAGGACGCGACGACGTGGCGCGCGTTCTGCATCCGGCATTGCCGAGTTTCCCGGGTCACGAGATCTGGAAGCGCGATTTCAAGGGGGCCAGCGGCATATTCTCTTTCGTGCTCAAGGCTGACGCGGAAAACGCCAAGGCGAAAGCACATGCGTTCCTCGACGCATTGACCTATTTCGGCCTTGGCTATTCCTGGGGCGGTTTCGAAAGCCTGGCGTTGCAGGTCAATCTCTCTGACCGCACGATCCGCAAGCAGCCTGCCGAAGGCCCGGTCATTCGTCTGCAGATCGGCCTGGAAGATGTTGCTGACCTCCAGAAGGATCTTGAACAGGGCTTCCTTGCCGCGGCTGCCGTCTGATCAGCTGACGCGGTATCCGTAAAGCCAATCCAGGTCCGCCGCGAGAGATTGCGGCGGACGCAGCGACAGGACGATATCGCGACCGATACGGAATGGACCGCGAGCATGATAGGCGAAGCGGTTGAACGAACCGCGAGCCTTGACCCTTGCCGCGCGGCTGGTTCTCTGGGCTTCAAAGCCCGTCAGGGCGGCGGGCAGGGAGCTTGACTTCTTCACTTCGTTGGCGAGCACGAACCCGTCTTCGATTGCCATGGCAGCGCCCTGTGCAGAGAATGGCATCATCGCGTGTGCTGCATCTCCGATCAGCACCAGATCGCGGCCATTGTGCCAGCGACCCGTCGTCACTTCGTGAAGCGGCCAGAATGTCGGTCGGGGCGAGCGGCTCAACAGCTTGGTGATTTCCGCATTCCAGCCACCAAACTGTCTGACCAGCATTGCTTTCTGGCCTTCGTTCGCCTGCGCTTCCCATGTCGCACCGGGGCTTATGCCTGACGCGATGGCAACGATGTTGAACTCGCTCATTTCTCTCAAAGGATAAGCAACGAGATGTGTCGACGGCCCCATGAACGCGGTAACGCAATCGCGCGCCAGCCAGTCGGGTGCTTCATCGAGCGGAATGGTAAAGCGCCACGCGATATTCCGTGAGAAATCGGGCTGAGGAGAATCCTCTACCGACGCGCGTGCATTGGACCACACTCCGTCGGCACCGATCACGAGCGGGTAGGTGTTGTCGGTGATTTCCCGAACCGCTTTTGGCAAACCGCCTCTTATGGGTGTGCCAAGCCGGATCGAGCAGAGCGGATCTCGCTCCACCGCTGAAAGCAATGCCGCCTGCAGCGTTGCACGGTGAAGTACGCCGTAGGGTGCTTTCCAGCGATCCCTGGCAAAATCACCTGCCGGAACGGATGCCAGCTTCTTCAGAGACGTGCCGGAGACAAGGGCTATCTCGCGCGGCTCGGTCCAGATTTTTTCGAGGTCGGCCAGTACGCCCAGTTCGCCAAGGATTGCTGATGCGTTCGGCGACATCTGCAGGCCTGCGCCGACTTCCACAAGGTCGCCGGCTTCTTCAAAAATGTCACAAGCCATGCCCAAGCGGGAAAAGCTAAGCGCTGCAGCCAGGCCGGCTATGCCAGCCCCCACAATCGCAATCCTGTCCAGATGCATCGGCTTGCTGCCTGAAAGTTTAAACTTACGCTGCCTTGACGTGGAAGACGCAACCCGGAGGATCGGTCTGCTCGGCTTTCAGGCCCGGATTATAGCGATAGAGAGTGGAGCAGTAGGAACACACCTTCTCGCTGTCGTCGCCGAGATCGATGAAGATGTGCGGGTGGTCGAAGGGCACGGAAGCACCGGTACACATGAATTCCTTCACGCCGATCTGGATAACCGGATATCCGCCATCGTTTTGAAAGTGAGGAATGCTGTGGCCAGCCATGGTCGTCTCCCTGCATTTGATTTTGCCGGACATTATCTGCCTGCGCATCGATTGTGTAGGGGGGAAACGCCCGCATTTTTTTCTCAAACGGGTTCATTGGCGATCTTCCATCCACTATAGGTCGCCCGAAACAAGGGATAGTCCGATGAATTTGAATGCACCCGTCTTTTCGTCCTTCATTCATGACGGAATCAATCTACGTTATTTCGACGAGGGTGAACCGTCCGGCGATCCGGTGCTTCTCATTCATGGCTTTGCTTCGAGCGCGCTGGTCAACTGGGTGCATCCCGGTTGGCTGAAGACGCTTGGCGATGCCGGCTACAGGGTTATTGCCATCGACAATCGGGGTCACGGCGGAAGCGACAAGCCGCTCGACGCGGAAGCCTATCGCCCATGGGTCATGGCCGATGATGCCGTGGCGCTGCTTGACCATCTGCGCATTCCGGACGCTCATCTGTTCGGATATTCGATGGGAGCAAGGATTTCTGTTTTTGCCGCGCTCGCCCATCCGGAACGGGTTCGTTCACTGGTTTTGGGTGGTCTCGGCATCTGCATGACCGATGGCGTAGGTGACTGGGATCCGATTGCAGACGCGTTGCTTGCGCCCGATGTCGAGGCAATCACACATGAGCGCGGCAAGATGTTCCGCGCTTTCGCGGACCAGACGAAGAGCGACAAGCAGGCTCTTGCGGCCTGTATCCGCGGCTCGCGCGATCTGGTTGCGCGTTCCGACATGGGGCGGATCGAAGCCCCGACGCTGATCGGCGTTGGAACCAAGGATGATATCGCCGGATCCGCCCAGGAATTGGCCGACCTCATGCCGGATGCACGGGCGCTCGATATCCCGAACCGCGATCACATGCTTGCGGTAGGAGACAGGGTGTTCAAGAAGGCGGTTCTCGAGTTTTACGAGCAACTGGCCGGTCGGTAACAGGTTCTCTGATTGTAATGATCAACGGAATGCGATTTTACCTGCGTTGGCGTTCCGGTAATCCTGTTCTATATAATGGTCTTCCAAAGCCTGCAGGCGACTATGGAGTGGGTCATGCCCTCAAGAGTGGACATTCGCATCAAAGAACCGGTCGCGACCGTCGATCCGATATGGGATACGTTGCAACAGGAAGCGCGGCTTGCCATAGAGCAGGATCCGCTTCTTGCCGCGTTTCTTTATTCCACCATGCTGAACCATCGTTCGCTGGAGGAATGTGTCGTTCACCGGATCTGCGAGCGTCTCGATCATCCCGATCTGCAGGCGGTTCTGCTGCGTCAGACATTCATGGAAATGCTGGATGACTGGCCCGAATGGGGTTCCATCCTCCGGGTCGATATCCAGGCATTTTATGATCGCGATCCGGCATGCCTGCGTTTCCTGGAGCCGGTGCTCTATTTCAAGGGCTTTCACGCGATCCAGACGCATCGTCTTGCCAACTGGCTCTATGCCCGTGGGCGTCGTGATTTTGCTCTCTATCTTCAGAGCCGTTCTTCCAGTGTCTTCCAGACGGACATCAATCCGGCGGCACGGATCGGCAAAGGCATCTTCCTCGATCATGCCACGGGCCTCGTTGTCGGCGAGACTGCGGTCATTGGTGACAATGTCTCGATCCTGCATGGTGTGACGCTTGGGGGAACCGGCAAGGAAGGTGCCGATCGCCATCCGAAGATCGGCAATGGCGTGCTGATCGGCGCCGGTGCGAAGATCCTTGGCAATATCGAGATCGGATCGTGCTCGCGTGTCGCGGCCGGTTCGGTGGTGCTGAAACCGGTTCCGTCTAAATCGACCGTTGCCGGGGTGCCGGCGAAGGTGGTCGGGGAGGCGGGCTGTTCGGAGCCGGCGCGGGTCATGGATCAGCTGCTGATGTCGGAAGACTGAGTGCTGCCGGCCATGGAAACGCCGGTGGATAATCGTCGAAGCCGGCAGGCCCAAGGCTTGTCGGCTTTACTTTTGCCGCGGTCGCATGCAACAAGCGCGGCAACGTGAATAGAAAACGGAGATTGTCGTGAAGCCCGACGAAATCAAGAAAATCGACGCTTACTTCAAGCGCCTTTTGAATCCGCAGATCGTTGTTAAGGCACGGCCGCGCAAGGACGATTCGGCAGAGGTCTATCTGGGTGAAGAGTTTCTCGGTGTCGTCTATGTTGATGACGAGGACGACGAGCGCTCCTACAATTTCTCGATGGCCATCCTCGACGTCGATCTCGACTGAGTATTGGTGCCAAAGCATTCAGGCGGGCCGCTTGGGCCCGCTTTTTGATTCTGCCTTAGGTCGCGCCGTTATCGCTCGTTCGCCTCTTGTAACGCGGCGAGCGCAATCCCATTAATAGGGAGCGGCCTTATCGGGTCGTCCCTGTGAGATTAACCCACACCGCCATTTAATGTCTTCGTCACTGACAATCGTCAGGTGCGGTTGCTTGGCGTTTGCATCCGATGGGCTGATGGGTGTTAATTTCTGCAGGTTGGACGGCTCTCTGGCGGAATAGTGATTGCGCCGCCGCAAAGGGGGCTTAAAATCTGTGTCCAATGGACTAAGTTAGTAAGACTGGAGTCCGGCAGACCGCAATGTTCAATTGGTTGTCGGCACCTGGGGATGATGAATGATGATCGCACTGCCGATCTCGATGGAAAAAGAAAAAGATGGTGACGGGGATAACGCCAACCGCGGAACCTCGGTCATCACGCGTACCAAGCCCAAGACGAAACGTCCGAACCTGTATCGCGTACTCCTCTTGAATGACGACTACACCCCGATGGATTTCGTCATCCACATATTGGAGCGGTTCTTTCAGAAGGACAGGGAGGCTGCCACACTCATAATGCTCCACGTTCATAACCATGGAGTGGGTGAATGCGGCATTTATACCTACGAAGTAGCGGAAACGAAGGTGAGCCAGGTAATGGATTTTGCCAGACAGCATCAGCATCCGCTACAATGTGTCATGGAAAAGAAGTGAGGAACCCGACGTGCCCACATTTTCGCCTAGTCTTGAAAAGGCGCTGCATCAGGCACTGACCTTCGCCAACGAGCGGCATCACGAATATGCCACGCTCGAACATCTGCTTCTCGCGTTGATTGATGACGCGGATGCGGCGGCGGTCATGGGCGCTTGTAACGTCAACCTTGAAAACCTGCGCAAGACCGTTGCCGATTATGTCGACAATGAACTTGCCAACCTCGTGACCGGCTATGACGAAGACTCGAAGCCTACCTCCGGCTTCCAGCGTGTCATCCAGCGGGCCGTCATCCATGTCCAGTCTTCCGGTCGTGAAGAAGTAACTGGTGCCAATGTGCTGGTGGCGATCTTCGCCGAACGCGAAAGTCATGCTGCATTCTTCCTGCAGGAGCAGGAGATGACCCGTTATGACGCGGTCAATTATATCTCTCACGGTATCGGCAAGCGCCCGGGTTCCTCCCAGTCCCGTACGCCTCGCGGTTCCGAAGAGCCTGATTCCGAGGCCAAGCCATCGCGTGGAGGCGGAGAGTCGGAAGAAGGTGCAGCCAAGAAGCCTCAGGATGCGCTCAAGGCCTACTGCGTCAATCTGAACGACAAGGCCAAGGATGGGCGCATCGATCCGCTGATCGGTCGCCATTCGGAAGTCAATCGGACGATCCAGGTGCTGTGCCGTCGCTCCAAGAACAACCCGCTCTATGTGGGTGATCCGGGCGTGGGCAAAACCGCGATCGCCGAAGGTCTCGCCAAGCGTATCGTTGAAGGCAAGGTGCCTGAAGCGCTCGCCGATGCGACGATCTTCTCGCTCGATATGGGCACGCTGCTTGCCGGCACCCGTTATCGCGGTGACTTCGAAGAGCGTCTGAAGCAAGTCGTCAAGGAACTGGAAGATTTTCCGGGTGCGGTTCTCTTCATCGACGAGATCCACACGGTGATCGGTGCCGGTGCGACATCCGGCGGCGCCATGGATGCGTCCAACCTGCTGAAGCCGGCTCTGTCTTCCGGGCAGATCCGCTGCATCGGTTCGACCACCTACAAGGAATATCGCCAGTTCTTCGAAAAGGATCGGGCTCTGGTCCGTCGTTTCCAGAAGATCGACGTCAATGAGCCGTCGATCGTCGATGCGATCGAGATCATGAAGGGTCTGAAGCCCTATTTCGAGGACTATCACAAGCTTCGTTACACCAACGAGGCGATCAAGTCGGCCGTCGAACTGTCGGCCCGCTACATCTCCGACCGCAAGCTGCCGGACAAGGCGATCGACGTGATCGACGAGACCGGTGCGGCGCAGATGCTGCTGCCGGCGTCCAAGCGCCGCAAGCTGATCACCGAGAAGGAGATCGAGGCAACCATCGCGACGATGGCGCGGATACCGCCGAAAACCGTTTCCAAGGATGACGAGGCTGTTCTCGCCAATCTGGAAAAGGAATTGCGGTCTGTCGTCTATGGCCAGGATGCTGCGATCGAAGCTCTTTCGACCGCGATCAAGCTGGCGCGTGCCGGTCTGCGCGAGCCGAACAAGCCGATTGGTTCCTACGTCTTCTCCGGCCCGACTGGTGTCGGCAAGACGGAAGTGGCCAAGCAGCTTGCAGCCTCGCTCGGCGTGGAACTGCTGCGCTTCGACATGTCGGAATATATGGAACGCCACACGGTCTCCAGACTGCTCGGCGCACCTCCCGGTTATGTCGGCTTCGATCAGGGCGGTCTTCTGACCGATCAGGTCGATCAGCATCCGCACAGCGTGCTGCTGCTCGACGAAATCGAGAAGGCGCATCCGGATATCTACAATATCCTGCTGCAGGTCATGGACCACGGTTCGCTGACCGACCACAACGGCAAGAAGATCGACTTCCGCAATGTCATCCTGATCATGACGACCAATGCGGGCGCTTCGGAAATGGCCAAGGCCGCCTTTGGCTTCGGTTCCTCCAAGCGCACCGGCGAAGACGAAGAGGCGCTCAACCGCCTGTTCACGCCGGAATTCCGCAATCGTCTCGACGCGACGATCCCGTTCGCGCCGCTGCCGACGGCCGTCATCCATCAGGTCGTGCAGAAGTTCGTCATGCAGCTGGAAACCCAGCTGTCCGAACGTAACGTCACGTTCGACCTGCATGAGGATGCGATCGCCTGGCTGGCCGACAAGGGTTACGACGAGAAGATGGGCGCGCGTCCATTGTCTCGTGTGATCCAGGAATACATCAAGAAACCGCTTGCCAACGAGATCCTGTTCGGGGCTCTGCGCAAGGGTGGTGTTGTCCGCGTCACGGTCGGCAAGGACGACAACGGCAAGGACAAGCTGGTACTCGATTCCATTCCGGAAGCCGTGCCGGTGAAGCCCAAGCCTGAGGCCGAGGTGAAGGAAGCTGCCGAAGAGGCAAAGGCCAAGGTTGCAAAGCCCAAGGGTGCCAAGAAGTCCTCGTCCAAGGGCAAGGATGGCGGCAAGGGTGCAGCAGCGAAGGCCAAGGCGGATGACGACGGCGACGTGATCGCCGAAGAAGCGCCGAAGCCACGCAAGAGCAGCACAGTTCCGCGTGTGCCGAAGAGCAAGTAATTGCTCTCATATCGATTGAATGAAAGATGCCGGGCTTGTCCCGGCATCTTTGTATTTGTAGGCATATTTGATCAACAGCAAATGGAATGCCTATGTCTGCAGAGCGGCGCAACGAGCCCGGCAACTTGAAATGGTTCCTGACGGGCATGCGCGGTGTCCTGTCGCTTCCCGCCCTCATCCTCATGACGTCCTATGTCGGATTTGCCGCTTTTGCGCTGCAGGCTGGGCTTACCCGCGCGGAATCCGTGATCATGACACTCGGTGTCTGGGCCTTGCCGTCGCAGATGATCCTCGTCGGCTCGATGATCGGCGGCGCCAATATCGTTGCGTCGTTTCTTGCAGTCACCCTGTCCGCCATCCGGATGATGCCGATGGTGGCGTCGATTGTGCCGGAGATGCGGACGCAGAAGACACCCGTCTGGCTGCTTCTGTTCTTGTCGCATTTCATTGCGATTACCTCCTGGGTTTTCGCCTCGACGCATCTGCGTGATGTGCCGCGTCAGCACCGGGTGGCTTTTTTCGCCGGTTTCGGCCTCACACTCACCTGCGGCAATGCGGCGATCGTCGGCATCAGCTACGGCATCGTTTCGCAATTTCCGCCGGTCGTCGCGGGTGCGCTTTTCATGCTGACGCCAGTCTATTTCATCTCGTCGATCTGGGCGAGCTCCAGGCAATTCGTGGTGAAGCTCGCCTTTATCATCGGCATCGCCGCAGGGCCGCTGCTGGCGCTCGTCGCTCCGCAGTTCGATGTGTTGATTGCCGGCCTTGGTGGCGGAACCGTTGCCTATCTCATCGATAGATATAGGCGACAGCGTCGGCGCGCCGTTGAGGAGGCCGCATGATGCTGGAGGAATACTGGACCTATATCCTGATCGTCGTTGCCGGCTTTATCGCAACGGATTTCTGGCGCTGGCTCGGCGTTCTGGCCGGTAATAGGCTGAATGAGGAGTCGGAGGCGTTGAACTGGGTGAGGGCGGTTGCAACCGCGCTCGTGATGGCAGTCACCGCCAAGCTGATCGTCTTTCCGACAGGGGTATTGGCCGATTCGCCGCTCTGGCTTCGGCTCGCTGCCGCGGGTATCGGTTTTTGCGTTTTTCTGCTGACAGGCAAGAAGGTGGCGGTCGGTGTCATCGCGCCGATCGCCATCCTTGTCGCCGGTTTGTTTCTGCTGGAACGCTAATCAAGCGCCGAGCGCGTCAACGACTTTCTTGGCGTTGGCTGCCAGCACGCCATGGTCTTCCATCTGGCCACTATGGGGCTTCAAGCCAGCGCCTTCGTAGCGCGGGATGATATGGAAATGCAGGTGATAGACGGTCTGGCCGGCGGCCTGTTCGTTGAACTGCGTCACCGTGATGCCATCGGCGTCAAAGGCGTCCTTGGCCGCATTGGCAAGCTTCTGCACGATCGGGATCACCTTCGACAGGGTGGCCGGGTCGGCGTCGAGAATATTGCGCGAAGGCGTCTTCGGTATCACCAGGAGGTGACCTGGAGATTGCGGCATGACATCCATAAAGGCCAGAGTGTCGGCATCCTCGTAAACGCGGTGGCAAGGGATCTCGCCGCGCAGGATCTTCGCGAAGATGTTGTTGTCGTCGTAGCTCATGGAAGTCCTCTCCTATCTGCTTCTTTCAACGCAATTCCGAACGCAAAACCGGTTCCCACTTTTGCTGAATTGCTTCAATCAATCATCCTGCTGCCGCTCGCCTTTTCGGAAAGGGCTGTGCTCGGACAGGTATTCGTTCATGCCGTCCACCTCCTGCCGTTCGCGATCGAGATAGTCGGAGATCGCGCGGCGCAGGCCCGGATGAGCGATGTAGTGCATGGAATGGGTGGTGACGGGAAGGTAGCCGCGAGCGAGCTTGTGTTCGCCCTGGGCGCCGGCTTCGACGCGCTTCAATCCCCTGACAAGCGCGAAGTCTATCGCCTGATGATAACAGACTTCGAAATGCAGGAAGGGATGATCCTCGATGCAGCCCCAGTGTCGGCCATAGAGCGTATCGCCGCCAATGAAATTGATCGCGCCGGCGATGTAACGACCGTCGCGTTTTGCCATGACCAGCAGGATGTCGTCGGCCATGCGGCTGCTGATCATCGAGTAGAAGCTGCGGGTCAGGTACGGTCGCCCCCATTTTCTGCCGCCAGTATCCATATAGAAGGCGAAGAACTGGTCCCAGATATCCTCTGTCAGGTCAGAGCCGGTCAGCCAGTCGATCGAGATGCCGTTTTCCAGTGCAGCACGACGTTCCTTCTTCAGTGCCTTGCGTTTGCGCGACGCCAGCGTTTCAAGGAACGCGTCGTGATCGGCATAACCTTCATTGATGAAATGGAATTGCTGGTCGGTCCGGTGTAGGTAGTCGGCCTCCTCGAAGACCTCGACCTCGTTTTCCGGCACGAAGGTTACGTGCGCCGACGATGTCCCAAGTTGCCGTGTCACTTCCTGGAGACCGGCAGCAAGCGTCGCCTGCATCGTCTCTCGGTCATAACCGGAAGCAACCAGCAGGCGAGGGCCGGTGGCCGGCGTGAAGGGGATGGCGCATTGCAGTTTCGGATAATAACGTCCGCCAGCCCGCTCGAAGGCGTCCGCCCAGCCATGGTCGAAGACATATTCGCCTTGGCTATGGCTTTTCAGGTAGGCGGGGATTGCGCCGATCAGCATGCCTTCTTCGGTTTCGAGCAGCACGTGATGCCCATGCCATCCGGTCTTGGCCGTGGCTGATCCGGATTGTTCCAGCGACGAAAGGAAGGCATGCGACAGAAACGGATTGTACGGGACCGCTGCTGAGGAGCTTTCCCGTGAGGCACCCGCAAGCCGCGACCAGCTTTCAGGGCTGATCGCGGCAAAGGATTGTTCGATGCGGATTGAAAGATTACCGGCCATGTACCTGAATTATGCAGTGGGCGACGTGCGCGGGTCAAACCCTTCGAACGTCATCTGATCTGCATATTTATAGGTAGCCTCGCGCGCGTTTTCATCCCTGACAGTCCAGGTGATCAACACAATGCCGGCCTGTCTCTGGGTGGTGACGAAGCTGTTAGGCAGGTCGGACCAGTGATAGGAGATGAAATCGAGACCAAGCTGGGTCATTTCGTCATGCTTGAAGAACTCTTCCGGCTGGCTGCCCTCAGCGGTGAGGCCGATCGGATAGGGGGCGTCGACCGTCTTCAGATCGCGGATCAGGTGATGGTCGAAGCTCATCAATGCGACCTTGCCCTTGTAGCCTTCCAGCTCCTCGAGAACGATGTCGACGAAGCCGCTATCCTCTTCGGCGTTGCGGCCCTTCAATTCGATGACCAGCGGTACGCGACCGTCGACCAGTTTGAGCATCTGCTTCAAGGTCGGGATTCTGTCGGCGGTGCCGCCGATCGACAGAAGGCCGAGTTCAGAGGCGGTGCGTTCGCGCACATCGCCCTTGATGCCGCAGACGCGCTCAAGCTTGTCGTCGTGGAAGACCATTGGGATACTGTCTGCGGAGAGCTGCAGGTCGCACTCGATGGCAAAGCCGGCATCCGCAGCGCGGGCGAAGGCCGAGAGAGAGTTCTCCCAGACGGCCTTGTTCATGTCGTGATAGCCGCGATGCGCGACCGGCAGGTCCTTGAGCCAGGATGCGCCAGAATTTTGCGATGTCATGCTTCGATCTCGATGACGGCTTCGATTTCCACGGCGGCGTTGAGCGGCAGCGCGGCCATGCCGACGGCTGCGCGAGCATGCTTGCCGGCTTCGCCGAGAACATTGGCGATCAGGTTCGAAGCGCCGTTGGTGACGATATGCTGATCGGTGAAACCGGGAGCGGAGGCGACAAAGCTCGACAGCTTGACGACGCGCTTGATCTTGCCGAGATCGCCGCCGAGTGCTGCCTTTGCCTGCGACAGGATGTTGATGGCGCAAAGTTCGGCTGCGCGGCTCGCCGTTGTCACATCAACGTCACTGCCGACCAGGCCCTTGATCTCAAGCTTGCCATTTTCGGTCGGCAACTGTCCGGAGATGTAAAGCATGTTGCCACTGATGACGTAGGACACGTAGTTGGCGGCGGGTGCCGCTGCCACGGGGAGGGTAATTCCAAGTTCCTTCAGGCGGCTTTCGATGGCATCGGACATTTCGGTCTCCGGTTTGTTGTCAAGCGTACAAAAATCCTTCATCAAGGTCATAACCTTGGCTGATGGCGTTCTTATAACACCCGCGCCCGAGTCCAACAGGAGAATATGAATGCTGCGCACGAGCCTCGCGCTGTTCCTCGTCACCAGTGCCGGTGTCGCCTCCGCTGCGCCGATCAGCGCCGATAGTGCTGCACGCCTGCTTATTCCTCACAGGGCGGTCTACGACCTCAAGCTCAAGGACGCGTCCGAGCGCTCCGGTATCGAGGGCATGTTCGGCCGTATGGTCTATGAATTCAACGGTTCTGCCTGCACGGGCTTCACGACCAATTTCCGCCTCGTTACCAAGATCAGCACGGGCGAGGAAACGCGTGTCAGCGACCAGCAGACCAAGACGTTCGAAGATCTTTCCGCAAAGCAGTTTCATTTCGAGACCAAGTCCTTCACCGATGAGCAACTCGACAAGAGCGTGACCGGCGATGCGAGCGAAGGCGAGAGCGGGGTGAAGGTCGAGCTGCAGGGAGCAAATGGCAGAGAAGTGGATCTGCCGGCAAGCGCGTTCCCGACCAGTCATATGCTCGACATCATTCAACAGGCCAAGGACAACAAGCGTATCTTTGAGACGCGCGTCTTCGATGGGTCAGAAAACGGCGATCAGGCACTTCTGACCTCAACCGTGATCGGCAAGGCGGAGACGCCGGAAAAAGGCGATACCGAAGCCGGTGCCGCCGGCGAGTTTGCCAAGACCCCCTACTGGCCGGTGACGATCGCCTATTTCAACGATGGTGCCGCAGGCGATCCGATGCCCGTCTACAATATGTCGTTCAAGCTCTACGAGAACGGCATAACCCGTGATCTGACCATGGATTACGGTGATTTTTCGCTGGAAGGCAGCCTGGTGAAGCTGGAGTTGCTGAAGACACAGCAGGATCCGTGCCCTGCGGTGCCGCGTTAGTAACGATCTTGCCATTTGATCCGGAACACGCGGTCGCAGTGCCGAATCTAGGCGTCACAATACTCGACACATTGTTAGTTTCGTGTCTGTAGTTGCGCCGCAATAAGGAGTGATTCATGGCATTGATCGGATTTAAAAACACCCACAATCAGGAAGTCTACATCAACCCGGCGCAGATCCTTTACGTGATGCCCTTCGAGGAAGGTGTAACGATCGTTACGTTTGCTGCGGTCAATGGCGCCGGGCAGCCGCATACGATCTATATCCGTGGGAGTGTCGAGCAGGTCCGTCAAAGGCTCGGGGCGAAGGCCTGACCGGTTTCAATTGTGTCGTGCGGTGAAAGCTGCACCACAGCGCTTGCAATTTTCCACAATCGCCTGTATGGGCACCGACATTCCACACGTGAGGCATGGGATCATCCGGGAGAAATCCGGATTTTTCCGCCCGGTGGCATTCTCGAAGAGAGTGCTGTTTGCCTTGCGGAGGTTCAACCGGAAAAGGATAACTAGGCATGGCATTGCCCGATTTCTCTATGCGTCAGCTCCTCGAAGCAGGCGTCCACTTCGGCCACCAGACGCACCGCTGGAACCCGAAGATGAAGCCGTACATCTTCGGCGACCGTAACAACATCCACATCATCGACCTGGCCCAGACCGTTCCGATGCTGTCGCGCGCCCTGCAGGTCGTGTCCGACACCGTTGCTCGTGGCGGCCGTGTTCTGTTCGTTGGCACCAAGCGTCAGGCTTCCGAGCTTGTTGCTGATTCCGCCAAGCGTTCGGCTCAGTACTACGTCAACTCCCGCTGGCTCGGCGGCATGATGACCAACTGGAAGACCATTTCGAACTCGATCGCCCGTCTGCGCAAGCTCGACGAGATCCTGAACTCGGAACAGTCCGGCTATTCCAAGAAGGAACGTCTGAACCTTGAGCGCGAACGCGAGAAGCTGGAAAAGGCTCTCGGCGGTATCCGCGACATGGGCGGCGTTCCGGACCTGATGTTCATCATCGACACCAACAAGGAAAAGATCGCGATCGACGAAGCCAAGCGCCTCGGCATCCCGGTCGTCGCCATCATCGACTCGAACTGCGATCCGGACCTCATCGACTTCCCGATCCCGGGTAACGACGACGCTTCGCGCGCCATCGCTCTCTACTGCGACCTGATTGCTCGCGCTGCCATCGACGGCATCGCTCGCCAGCAGGGCGCTTCGGGCCGTGACCTCGGCGCTTCCGCAGAAGCTCCGGTCGAGCCGGCTCTCGAAGGCGAAGCTGAAGCCTAAGGCCAGGGCAGGAACGGTTTATCCGTTCCTGCTTTTTTAATTCGACCGAGGCCAGAGAGACGATCCCTGGCCTCGGTTTGTTTAAAAGTCCTGTTCGCCTGCGATCCATCGGATTGTGGTTGAAGGGCAGGCCGGCGGTGTCTTCATCACCCTGTCACACTTCCGGGTACATTCGTTCCCAAAACCTTGAGTTCGCCGAGCTTTTCGGCGCTACGCAATTTAAACCGACAAGAGGCTTACAATGGCTGAGATCACCGCTGCACTGGTGAAGGAACTGCGCGAAAAGTCCGGCGCAGGCATGATGGACTGCAAGAAGGCGCTGACCGAAAACAACGGCGACATCGAAGCGGCAATCGACTGGCTGCGCGCCAAGGGTATCGCCAAGGCCGACAAGAAGTCTGGCCGTACGGCTGCCGAAGGTCTGATCGGCGTTGCATCGACCGGCACCAAGGCCGTTGTCGTCGAAGTCAACTCCGAAACCGACTTCGTTGCTCGTAACGATGCCTTCCAGGTAATCGTTCGCGGCATTGCCGACGTTGCACTCACCACTGACGGTTCCGTCGAAGCTGTCGGCGCCGCCATTTACCCGGCAACCGGCAAGTCGGTCACCGACACGATCAAGGATGCTGTTGCCACGATCGGCGAAAACATGAACCTGCGCCGTTCGGCAGCACTCGAAGTGGAAGATGGCGTCGTTGCCACCTACATCCACAACGCTGCTGCTGATCGTCTCGGCAAGCTCGGTGTTCTGGTTGCGCTCAAGTCGACCGGTAACAAGGACGCACTGAACGCCATCGGCCGCCAGGTTGCCATGCACATCGCCGCAACGGCTCCGCTCGCCGTACGCGCAGAAGAAGTCGATGCTGCCGTCGCCGAGCGCGAACGCCACGTCTTCATCGAGCAGGCTCGCGAATCCGGCAAGCCGGAAGCCATCATCGAAAAGATGGTTGAAGGCCGCATGCGCAAGTTCTTCGAAGAAGTCGCGCTTCTGTCGCAGGCTTTCGTCATCAATCCTGACCTGACCGTCGGCGCTGCCATCAAGGAAGCCGAAAAGGAAGTCGGCGCACCGATCGAAGTGACCGGCATGGCTCGTCTTCTGCTCGGCGAAGGCGTCGAAAAGGAAGAAACCGACTTCGCTGCAGAAGTCGCTGCTGCTGCAAAGGGCTGATTTCCTCGCCTAATCCAGTGAAAACTATGAGGGCACCGGTGACAAGCCGGTGCCCTTCGTGTATCCGCAAGCCGTTTGATCTCTCCGTTTCCGTTTCGCTTTTAAAGGAGCCGTCATGTCGTCTCAGCCCATATATAAACGCGTTCTCCTCAAGGCCTCCGGCGAGGCTCTCATGGGTAGCCAGGGGTTTGGCATCGATGTCGCGGTCGCCGACCGTATCGCTTCCGATGTTGCCGAAGCACGGCGCATGGGCGTCGAGGTTGGTGTGGTCGTCGGCGGCGGCAACATTTTCCGCGGCGTGGCCGTGGCCTCCAAGGGCGGCGACCGGGTGACTGGCGACCATATGGGCATGCTGGCCACCGTGATCAACGCGCTGGCGCTTGCGACGTCGCTGCGCAAGCTCGATATCGATACCGTCGTTCTTTCGGCCATCGCCATGCCGGAAATCTGCGAAAGCTTCTCGCAGCGACAGGCGCTGCATCACATGGCGCAGGGCCGGGTGGTGATTTTCGCCGGCGGCACAGGCAATCCGTTCTTCACCACCGATTCTGCAGCTGCGTTGCGCGCCGCGGAAATTGGTGCCGAAGCTATTTTCAAAGGCACCCAGGTGGATGGCATCTATTCTGCCGACCCGAAAAAGGATCCGAATGCCACCCGCTTCGACGCGCTGACGCATAGCGAGGTTCTGGAAAAGGGCCTCGCAGTGATGGATGTCGCCGCGGTCGCGCTTGCCCGCGAAAACCATATTCCGATCGTCGTCTTCTCGATCCATGAGCCGGGCGGCTTCACGCAGATCTTGACCGGCGGCGGCCTCAAGACGATCGTATCCGACAACTGAGAAATTACCGCGATCTTTCTGCCGATCAGAAAGTTCAACGATAACAAGATGGAGTTCCAACGATGAGTGGATCAGTCGATCTCAACGACATCAAGCGCCGCATGGAAGGTGCAGTCAATGCCTTCAAGAGCGATATCGCGTCTCTGAGAACCGGTCGCGCGTCGGCCAACGTTCTTGATCCGATTACCGTTGAGGCCTACGGCTCGCGCGTTCCGCTGAACCAGGTGGCGAACATCACCGTGCCGGAGCCCCGCATGCTGGGTGTCTCCATCTGGGACAAGTCCATGGTTCGGGCTGTAGAAAGCGCAATTCGCGAATCGCACCTTGGCCTCAACCCGATCGTCGATGGGCAGAACCTTCGCATCCCGCTGCCTGAACTCAACGAAGAGCGCCGCAAATCGCTGGTCAAAGTTGCGCATGATTATGCGGAGAAAGCCAAGGTCGCAGCCCGGCATGTTCGTCGCGATGGCATGGAAGGCCTGAAAAAAGCCGAAAAGGACGGCGTAATCGGCCAGGACGATAGCCGCTCGCAGTCCGAAAAGGTTCAGAAGATGACAGACGACACGATTTCTGAAGTCGACCGCTTGCTTGCGGATAAGGAAAAGGAAATCATGCAGGTCTAGGTTGGGTATCTTTATCCCTCCCTCGGCCGTTGAAGGAAATGCATAGGACATGCTGACGCCAGATATTGCGATCATTCCGGAGCACGTTGCCATTATCATGGATGGCAACGGTCGGTGGGCCAACAAGCGCGGCCTGGCCCGGACGATGGGGCACAGCAAGGGTGTCGAGGCCGTCAAGGAAACGGTCCGGGCGGCTGGTGAGCTCGGCGTCCGGTATTTGACGCTGTTTGCGTTCTCGTCGGAAAACTGGAGCCGGCCGGAAGCCGAGGTCAGTGATCTGCTCGGCCTCCTTCGTCGTTTTATACGACGCGACCTGGCCGAACTTCATCGAGAAAACGTACGGATCAAAGTTATCGGTGAGCGCGACAAACTGCGTGGCGATATTCTGCCGCTTCTTCTGGAAGCGGAGGAGACGACTCGTAACAATACGGCACTTACGGTGGTGATCGCATTCAATTACGGGTCTCGCGACGAAATTGCGCGTGCAACCACAAGGATTGCGCAGAAGGTCAAGGCCGGCCTCCTTGATCCGGCTTCCATCAGTCCCGAGACGATCAGTGATCATCTCGATACGGCGGGCATACCGGATCCCGATCTCATAATCCGTACGAGCGGCGAGGAGAGGCTTTCGAACTTCCTGCTCTGGCAGGCCGCGTATTCGGAATTCGTTTTCCTTCCCGATTATTGGCCGGATTTCAATCGGGATCTTTTTGTCGAAGCGCTCAAGATTTATGCGTCGCGCAACAGGCGTTTTGGCGGTTTGTCTGCAAGACCCGCGGCGGTGGTCGGCTGATGGGGCAGGAGCTCAAACTTCGCATCGTGTCCGCTATTGTGCTGGCCGTGATCGTCCTTGCCGCAACATGGATAGGTGGCTGGGCGTTCAATCTTGTGGCTGCCGTGATGGCACCGCTGATCTATTATGAATGGTCAACGATCACTGGCCTTTCGGAGCGGAGCTTCAAGGCCAATGCGTTCGGCTGGCTGGTCGTTCTACTTATCGCTGCCGATCTCATCATCGGAGAAGGCGAGTTGTCCATGCCGCTGCTTTGCGGTGGTCTCGTTACGGGCGTGCTGCTGGCACTCCTTGGGCGCTGCTCCTGGTGGCTTCCGGGCGGTATCGTCTATGCCGGATTGAGCGGCATCTCTCTCGCCGCCATCCGCGGTGATAATCAGGCGGGGTTCGTCGCCACGCTTTTTATCTTCGCAGTGGTGTGGGGGACCGATATCCTGGCCTATTTTGTCGGCCGTGCTATTGGCGGTCCGAAGCTTGCGCCGCGCATCTCCCCCGGCAAGACATGGTCCGGGGCGATCGGCGGAACGGTTGCCGGCGTTGCCGCCAGTGGTTTGCTTACGCTTGGCATATTTTCGCGGCTTTCACTGTGGACGATGGCGCTTGCCTTCCTGCTGTCTGTCGCGAGCCAGATCGGTGATCTTTTCGAATCCTTCATCAAGCGACGTTTCGGTGTGAAGGACAGCAGCCATCTCATTCCCGGACACGGTGGCGTGATGGACCGTGTCGACGGCTTGGTTTTTGCCTGTTTTGCAGTATTTCTGCTGACGCTTGTGGACACGGCCATGAAGGGCCATGTTAGCAATTCGGTCGCTGCCTTCATCTTCGGTCTCTAAAGCGGCGACCAGCCTCGATATCGTGAAGCGGAAACACTGATGGCCATCTTCGGTTTCATAACGGGCTACATTATCCCGTTTATCCTCGTCCTCTCTCTGCTCGTGTTCGTTCACGAGATGGGGCACTATCTAGTGGGGCGATGGAGCGGAATTCGGGTGACTGCATTTTCAGTCGGCTTTGGTCCTGAATTGATCGGCTTCACCGATAGTCATGGTACACGCTGGAAACTTTCGGCTATCCCGCTCGGCGGCTACGTGAAGTTCTTTGGTGACGAAGATGCGTCGAGCCTGCCCGATGCATCAAGCGTTTCCCACATGAGCGAGGCCGACAGGGCTCAGACACTTGCAGGCGCAAAGTTGTGGAAACGCGCCGCTACCGTTGCTGCAGGCCCTATAGCCAACTTCATCCTTGCGATCGCCATTTTCGCCGTACTGTTTTCCGTCTACGGCAAGATGATCGCCGATCCGGTTGTGGCAGAGGTGCGCCCTGACAGCGCAGCCGCGGAAGCCGGCGTGCTGCCGGGCGACCGGCTCGTGGCGCTCGACGGTAGTAAAGTTTCCACATTCGAAGATGTCCGCCGTTACGTCAGTGTGCGGCCCGATACGTCGATCGTCGTGACGGTTGAACGGAATGGTCAGGATCTCGATCTGCCGATGGTGCCGAAGAGCACCGAGATCACCGATCAGTTCGGCAACAAGGTGGAGCTCGGCCTGATCGGTGTCGTCACCAATGAGGAGCGCGGCAATTTCCGGCTGGAGACGTTCACTCCGCTTGAGGCTGTCGGCGAGGGCGTGAAAGAGACCGGCAACATTATCACCGGCACATTCCGCTATATCGGCAATCTGGTGACCGGCCGCATGAAGGCTGATCAGCTGGGTGGCCCGGTTCGCGTTGCCCAAGCTTCGGGGCAGATGGCCACGCTCGGCTTCGCCGCGGTGATCCAACTTGCCGCAGTCCTTTCCGTTTCCATTGGACTTTTGAACCTTATGCCTGTTCCGGTGCTTGACGGCGGCCATTTGGTTTTCTACGCAATAGAAGCTGTGAGGGGGAAGCCTCTGGGTGCTGGAGCTCAGGAGATCGCATTCCGTATCGGTCTTGCGATGGTACTCAGTCTGATGGTGTTTGCCACCTTCAACGATATCACCAACCTTATTGGCTAAGCGAGCTGCGGGTGAATAAACCAATTATTCACCATGTTTACAATGTTGCGTGGCTCTCGCGCCACGCTTCAAAAGGAAGTAAATAGAAATTAACGCGATAGCTTGCTTGTAGGGCAAAAGAAGGTAAAACGACACACGTGGCCGGAGTCGGGCTCCACCCGCCGAGGGACAACGGGAAAAGGTAAGAATTGAAAATGAAGGCTGGTTCAAAGTTTTTGAACGCAGTGTCGGCGTTTGCGCTGTCTGCTAGTGTTGTTGCGTCGGGTTCGGGCGTCATGGTGCTTGCCAGTGCTGCGAGTGCCGAAGCTGCTGTCATCCGCAGCGTTCAGGTGCGTGGCGCCCAGCGCGCCGGCGAGGAGGCCGTTCGGTCCAACCTGACGATCCAGCCCGGTGTTACCTTTTCCGGCGCTGATATCGACGAATCGGTCAAGCGTCTTTACGCGACCGGTTATTTTTCTGATGTGAAGATCAGCGTTTCCGGCAGCTCGCTTGTGGTGACTGTGGCTGAAAACGAGCTGGTCAATCAGGTCGTCTTCAACGGCAATCGCAAGATCAAGGACGACAAGCTGGCCGGCGTTGTGCAGACGCAGCCGCTCGGTCCTTACAGTCAGGCAATGGTCAATGCCGATATCGAGCGCATTCGCACGGCCTATTCGCAGATCGGTCGTAGTGACGTCGAAATCACGACGCAGACGGTCAATGTCGGTCAGGGTCGCGTCAATATCGCCTTCGTTATCAACGAAGGTGACCGCACGAAGATCGCCGATATCAATTTTGTCGGTAATCAGGCTTACGGCGACGGTCGCCTGAAGGCCGTTATTGCCACCAAGGAATCCGGTCCGCTCTCGTTCCTTACCCGCAAGGACGTATATAGCCAGGACAAGCTGCGCGCCGACGAAGATGCGCTGCGCCAGTTCTACTACAATCACGGTTATCCGGATTTCCGCATCATTTCCTCCGATGCGCAGCTCGATACAACGACGAACAAGTACACGATCAACTTCACTGTTGAAGAAGGTGCTCGCTACCAGTTCGGCGATATCAATGTCGAATCCAGCGTCGAAGGCGTTACTGGCGACGAGCTTAAGGGTCTGGTCGAGACCAAGTCCGGCGCTGTTTACGATGCCCGTGAAATTCAGAAGTCTATGGAAGCCATATCCAAGCAGGTTGCGTCGAAGGGCTATCCTTTCGCTCGTGTAACCCCGCGCGGCGACCGTAACCTTCAGACGAATACGATCGGCGTTTCTTACATGGTCGATCAGGGCGAGCGCGCCTATGTCGAGCGTATCGAGATCCGAGGTAACACGCGTACCCGTGACTACGTCATTCGCCGCGAGTTCGATTTCAGCGAAGGCGATGCCTTCAATCAGGAAATGATCTCGCGCGCAAAGCGCCGCCTCGAAGCTCTCGGCTACTTTACGTCGGTCAATATCTCGACCACGCAGGGCAGTGCCGCAGACCGCGTCGTTATCGTCGTGGACGTCGAAGACCAGTCGACCGGCTCGTTCGGTATCGGCGCCGGTTATTCCGCTGGTGGCGACGGGTTCATTCTTGAAGCCTCGGTTGAAGAAAAGAACTTCCTCGGTCGCGGCCAGTATGTTCGTATCGCTGCCGGTGGCGGCCTGAACGATTCGCGTACGTACACGCTGTCATTCACAGAGCCCTATTTCCTCGGTTATCGTCTGGCTGCTGGTTTCGACGTCTTCCGCAGTGAAACGTCATCGAATGATAACTACGATTATTCGGAAACGGGTTTCACGCTGCGCGTGACGGCGCCGATCACCGAAGATTTGGCGACGACTTTCCGTTATACCTACAAGCAGATCGAGTACGAGAGCAGCGGCTCCGACTATGCTGACCTGTCTCCGATCTATCAGGATCTCGTCGACCACGGCAAATATACGCAGTCGTCGGTCGCCCAGACGCTGACCTACAACACGCTGGATAGCCAGACCATGGCTCGCGAAGGTATCTATGCGACCTTCACGCATGAGTTTGCTGGCTTGGGCGGCGATTCGGAATTCTACAAGATCTCCGGCCGTGCTCGTTACTTCCATACGCTGTCGACCGAGGCCGATCTCATCGGTTCGATCGCCGTCGGCGCGGGTCATGTTTTCGCTACCGGCGACAACCTGAACGTCTTCGACCAATTCACGCTCGGTGGCCGTCAGGTTCGCGGCTTCGATAATAACGGTATCGGTCCGCGCACGAAGGACGACGGCGACGCACTGGGCGGCACGACCTACTTCACTGTTTCGGCCGATGCGTCCATGCCGATGCCGGCTGTTCCGGAAGATATCGGTCTGCGTCTGGCTGCCTTTGCAGACGCCGGGACGCTTTACGGTAACGATGTCAAGACATCTGGCACCGCTATTGAAGGTACGGGCATGTCGTGGCGTGCGTCTGTCGGTGTCGGCGTCATGTGGGCTTCGCCATTCGGCAATATCCGGATGGACTATGCGATCCCGGTCCTCAAGGAAGACTTCGACGAGACCCAGGAATTCCGCTTCAGCATGGCAAACCAGTTCTGATCGTTTCCGGCCGCGAAAGCGGCCGGAAATCTGTTCTGGAGCTTAGCTTTATGGATCAAAACAATTTCTTTCCGCCCCATCATGGCGTGAGCCTTCGTGAGCTTGCGGTCCATCTTGGGGCAGAGCTTTTGGACGACACTGCCGGCGATCGCATGATCCGTTCAGTGGCGCCTGTTGCACGCGCTCAAGAGGGACAGGTCTGCTATATCCTGTCGCGCAAGAACCGTCAGGAACTCGAGACATGCATGGCCTCGGCCATCCTGTGCGATCCGGGTCTTGCCAACATTGTTCCCTCGCATATCGCTGTGCTGAAAACGAAGACTCCGCATTCGGCTTTTGCAATGGCCGGTGCGTTTCTGCACCCGATTGCGATGCGCCCGAGCCCCGTTACATCGGAAGGCGACGGGGTGTCGCCGTCAGCCTATGTCGACCCGACTGCGCGGCTGGAAGAAGGCGTGACGGTTGAGCCGATGGCTGTGGTCGGTGCGCGCGCCCATGTCGGTTCGGGTACCCGTATCGGAGCGGGTTCTGTGATCGGCGCGGACGTACAGATCGGGCGCAATTGCAGCATAGCTGCAGGCGCTAGCGTGGTTGCAGCGCTGATCGGCAATAATGTCATCATCCATAATGGCGCCCGTATCGGTCAGGATGGATTTGGCTTTGCGCCCGGACCGCTCGGCATGCTTAAAATCGTGCAGATCGGTCGCGTGATCATCCAGGATAATGTCGAGATCGGTGCGAACACCACGATCGACCGCGGCGCCATGGACGATACCGTCATCGGTGAAGGCACCAAAATCGACAATCAGGTCCAGATTGCCCATAACGTCCATATCGGACGCCATTGCGGCATTGCTTCAGGGGCTGGAATCGCCGGTTCGACAAAGATCGGCAACGGCGTCTTGATCGGCGGTGCTTCTGGCATAAATGGTCATATCTCGATCGGAGATGGCGTTCAGATCGCCGCAATGAGCGGCGTCGTGGCAGATATTCCGCCCGGCCTCAGGTATGGTGGAATACCGGCGCGACCAATGAAAGACTTTCTCCGCGAGATGGCTGAAAAGATGAGCCAGGTGGATGATAGGGCAAAACGCAGAGGAGATAAAAACAATGACTGATGAGACCAAGCCGGAACTCGGCGCGGCCGACATTCAGGAAATCATGAAGCTTCTGCCTCATCGCTATCCTTTTCTGCTCGTTGACAAAATCATCGACATCGACGGTGACAATTCAGCTATCGGTATCAAGAACGTGACGGCGAACGAGCCGCAATTTCAGGGACATTTTCCTGAACGTCCGATCATGCCGGGCGTGCTTCTGGTCGAGGCGATGGCGCAGACCGCCGGTGCGATTTGTGCGCGCAAGGAAGGCGAGGGCGGCAATCTCGTCTACTTCATGACGATCGATAATGCCCGCTTCCGCAAGCCGGTTGTACCGGGTGATCGCGTGGAATTCCATGTCGTGAAGCAGAAGCAGCGCGGTAATATCTGGAAGTTCCATTGTGATGCCAAGGTCGAGGGCGTACTTGTGGCAGAGGCGGATATCGGCGCGATGATCGTCCGTAAGGAAGGCGAATGAGCACGATTGCAGCCAGCGCCCGCATTCATCCGACGGCTGTTGTCGAGGATGGCGCGGTCATCGGTGAGAATGTTGTTGTCGGACCATTCAGCCATGTCGGGCCTCGCGTCGTTCTCAAGGACGATGTTGAACTGGCGTCGCATGTCGTGGTCACCGGAAAGACTGAGATCGGCAGGGGCTGCCGCGTCTTCTCGATGGCTGTTATCGGCGGCGTATCTCAGAGCCTGCATGAGGCCGGAGAAGATTCCACACTGACGGTCGGCGCCAACTGCGTCATGCGCGAAGGCGTCACAATGAATACCGGCACGGTTGGCGGTGGTGGCAAGACAGTTGTCGGTAACAACTGCCTGTTCCTTGCTAACAGCCATGTTGCGCATGACTGCCAGCTTGGCAGCGACATCATCATGTCCAACAATGTGATGCTGGCAGGGCATGTGCATGTTGCGGACCGCGCCATTCTGGGCGGCGGCTGTGCTGTTCATCAGTTTTCGCGCATAGGTCGCCAAGCCTTTATCGGCGGTCTCTCGGCCGTCAACTATGATGTCATTCCCTATGGCATGCTAAACGGTAACCCGGGTGTTCTTGGCGGGCTGAACGTGGTCGGAATGACGCGTGCGGGCGTGGACAAGCAGACGATCCATCGTGTGCGTCGCGCCTATAAGGATATTTTCGAAGGCGAAGGTAATGTGCGGGCGAATGCGGCCGCCGTTCGCGATGCCTATGTCGATTGCGCGGAAGCAATGGAAATCATCGATTTCATTACGGCCGACAGTGATCGTGCAATTTCCTCTCCCTTCCGCAGGAAGGGATGAGGTCCATGCCCGGCACGTCCGGCATGGCGCGAGAAGGTCATTCCGATGGTCGCCTGGCTATTATCGCAGGCCGCGGATTGTTGCCTCTCTATCTGGCGCAGGCTGCCAGAGCCGAAGGGGAAGATCCCTTCATCGTCGCTCTGAAGGATGAAGCCGATCATCGTTTCGATGGTTTCGACATCATTTCCGTTGGCGTCGGCAATCTTGCCGCGATTGAAAAGTCCTTCCGTGATCTGAAGATCGGCCGCGTCGTCATGTCTGGTGGCGTTGCCCGTCGGCCTGAATGGCGCGATATCCGGCCGACGTTCAAGACCATACTCAGCATGCCGTCCGTTGTGCGCACGCTGATGTCGCATGGTGATGACACGGTCCTGCAAATGGTGATCAAGCTCATCGAGGGGATGGGCTGCACGGTGATCGGCGCCCACGAAATTGCGCCCGGTCTGCTTGCGCGCCTGGGACCGTTGGGGCAAATGTCTCCGGCCGGTGATGATCTGCGGGATATTTCCAGAGGGGTCGAGGCCGCTCTGGCTCTCGGTCATCTGGATATAGGGCAGGGTGCCGTTTCCGTCGGTGGCCGCGTTGTCGCCATGGAAGGCGTCGAAGGTACCGATGCCATGCTTCAGCGGGTTGCGGAACTGCGCATCTCAGGCAGAATTTCGGCGCGCCGGCGTGGCGTGCTGGTCAAGCTTTGCAAGCCGCAGCAGGACATGCGCGCCGACCTTCCAACGATCGGGCCGTCAACTGTCGAAAATGCAGCGCGGGCTGGCCTGGCCGGTATCGCCGTAGAGGCCGGCAGGGCGCTTGTGCTTGAGGAAGCGGCACTGATCTCGGCGGCGGATGCGGTGGGTATTTTCGTTTGCGGGATCGACCCGACGCTTGAAAACGGAGGGCTTTCATGAGCCGTGTCCTGAAGGTTGCCGTTATCGCGGGCGAGGTCTCCGGCGATTTGCTTGGCGCAGACCTGATCGCTGCCCTCAAGGCCGTGCATGACGGGCCGGTCGAGCTGATGGGCGTGGGCGGGGATGCGCTTATGGCGCAGGGGCTGCATTCGCTGTTCGACTTTTCCGAATTGTCGATCATGGGTCTGACGCAGGTACTGTCACGCTTGCCAGCCTTGATCAGGCGGATCAATCAGACCGCCGGCGCGATTATCGCAGCGCAACCGGATGTGCTGATCATTATCGACAGTCCCGACTTCACCCATCGCGTGGCAAAGAAGGTTAGGGCGGCGCTGCCTCGACTGCCGATCGTGAATTACGTCTGCCCCAGTGTGTGGGCATGGAAGGAATATCGCGCCAAAGCGATGCTCGCTTATGTGGATCGCGTACTCGCCGTTCTGCCGTTCGAACCCGAGGCGATGAAACGGCTTGAAGGGCCTGAGACGATTTTTGTCGGTCATCGACTGACGAACGACCCGGATCTTCTCAGAGTGCGCAGCCTCCGGGCGGCGCGCCCGACGAAAGCCGCCGATCAGGAGAAGACCATTCTGCTTCTGCCCGGTTCACGCACGGCGGAGATCAAGAGCCTCCTGCCTGTCTTCGGAGAAGCCGCCAGGGAGTTTTCGGAGCGCAACGGCAATACCCGTTTCCTGTTGCCCACCGTCCCGCGCCGTGAGGCGTTGGTTCGGGAGATGGCTGCCAAGCTGCCCGTTTCCGTCGAGGTGAGTTCGGGCGCCGAGGCGAAATGGACGGCGTTTTCCGAGGCCGATGCGGCGATGGCCGCTTCCGGCACCGTGATCCTGGAGCTTGGCCTTGCCACCGTGCCTGTCGTTTCTGCCTATAAGACGGACTGGTTGATCAAGCTTCTCGCTGGCAAGATCAAGATCTGGACGGGCGCGTTGCCCAATCTGATCGCGGACTATCCGATCGTGCCGGAATATATCAACGAGGTGGTTCGCCCGGCGAGCCTCTGCCGTTGGGTCGAGCGCCTGTCCAACGATACGACGCAGCGCAGGGCCATGCTGGAAGGTTATGATCTCGCCTGGCAACGGCTGCAGGTTCCTGTTCCGTCGGGTGAGGCCGCGGCCAGTGCAGTTATTGATCTGCTGAAACGTCCGTAATCTTTACAGATGTCTTCTATGCAGCCGCCTACGGCGAGCCTTATCAGGTGATAAAAAAACCGGCCATTTCTGGCCGGTTTTTTTGTCTCGGTCGTGTGCTGCTTAGCGCTTGGAAACAGGCACGTAGTCGCGCTTTGCTTCGCCCGTGTAGAGCTGGCGCGGGCGGCCGATACGCTGCTGCGGATCTTCGATCATCTCTGCCCACTGGGCGATCCAGCCGACGGTGCGGGCGAGCGCGAAGAGCACGGTGAACATGGTGGTGGGGAAGCCCATCGCCTTCAGCGTGATACCCGAATAGAAGTCGATATTCGGATAGAGCTTCTTCTCGATGAAGTATTCGTCCGTGAGGGCGATCTTTTCGAGTTCCATGGCAACCTGCAGGAGCGGGTCGTCCTTGTGACCGAGTTCGGCCAGAACCTCATGCGTGGTCTTCTGCATGATCTTGGCGCGCGGGTCGTAGTTCTTGTAGACGCGGTGACCGAAGCCCATCAGGCGGAACGGATCGTTCTTGTCCTTGGCGCGGGCGATGTATTCAGGGATCTTGTCGACCGAACCGATTTCCTGAAGCATGTTGAGCGCTGCTTCGTTGGCGCCGCCGTGAGCCGGACCCCACAGACATGCAATGCCGGCGGCGATGCATGCAAACGGGTTGGCACCGGAAGAACCGGCAAGGCGAACCGTCGAGGTCGAAGCGTTCTGCTCGTGGTCGGCATGCAGGATGAAGATGCGATCCATGGCGCGGGCCAGAACCGGGTTCACCTTGTATTCTTCGCAAGGAACAGCAAAGCACATGCGCAGGAAGTTCGACGAATAGTCGAGATTGTTCTGCGGATATACGAACGGCTGGCCGATATGGTACTTGTAGGCCATGGCGGCGATCGTCGGCATCTTGGCGATCATGCGCAGCGAAGCGACCATGCGCTGATGCGGATCGGTGATATCGGTCGAGTCGTGATAGAAGGCCGAAAGGGCGCCGACACAGCCACACATGACAGCCATCGGATGCGCGTCGCGGCGGAAGCCGGTGAAGAAGCGGCTCATCTGCTCGTGAACCATCGTGTGGTTCGTTACGCGATGATCGAAGTCCTTCTTCTGTGCTGCCGTCGGCAGTTCCCCGTAAAGAAGCAGATAGCAGGTTTCCAGGAAGTCACCCTGTTCGGCAAGCTGCTCGATGGGATAGCCGCGATGAAGAAGCACGCCTTCGTCGCCGTCGATATAGGTGATTTTCGATTCACACGAAGCGGTCGAGGTAAACCCGGGGTCGTAGGTGAAGGCCCCGGTCTGTTTATAGAGCGCGCCGATGTCGATCACGTCAGGACCGATCGTGCCGGACTTGACCGACAGGTCGACCTTCTTGTCACCGAGAGCGAGAGTTGCGCTTGTTTCCGTCATTCTGATCCTCCAACCGGTTGGCGGCATGACGCCTCAAAAGCGCCATAAGCATTAAGCGTTCCACGTTTAGCTATATGATCCTTTAGCAGATGCCAAGCTGTTCTGACGGCAAATTGTGCAGCGCGATACGATATTGAGCATCGACATTTGACCCTGTGGCCAACCCCTTGTTGCAATCCGAAAATCGGTTCTGGTGGCAAGCCCATATGCGTCAGGTTGACGCACTTAAAAAGAACGCTCAGGTTGTGTTTTGTGATCGGGGCAGGCTGGTTCAATGCGGGCTGAAGGTTTCGAGAAGATAGATACCAAAACGTTGAGCCGGCGCTCTGCTGCTGCCGGGTCGGCAACGCATTTTCAATCGGCGCCTGATGGCTTGGCCGTCGGAACGACATCCCATCGATATACCGCAGAGATAGCGCCGGTTTCTTACGGAAAGCGCATTGGTTCGTCATTGGCGGAGGTGGGAGCATTTCTTTCTATTTCGCTTGGTGAGGAGCGCCGCCATGGCCACGGCTTTCTGTTCATGCCTGTTGCCATTGGCTTCGGTTCGGCGGTGTGGTTCCTCAGCCCGGTGGAGCCGTCGGCATGGGTGCCGTTCCTTGCTCTTGCCGTGCTGGCGCCTCTGGCGTTGATAACAAGAGATGGTCGCGCGCGTGTCTTTCTCACATTTGCGTGTCTGTGCTTCTGTGGCATGGCGCTGGCAGAAATCGAAACGTGGCGGCAATCGACGGTCATTCTCGATTCACCGGTGACAACCGATGTCATGGGCGTCGTCGAGCGTAGTGAGGCTGCCGGTCCTGGACGGCTGCGTTATATCGTGGCTGTACGACAGACAGCAAACCCCCTTCTGAGGAGGCCGCCCGTCCGGGTCTCGCTACTGGCAAGGGCGCAGCATGAGCCGTTTGAAAACGGGGCTGCCATTTCCGGACGCGCAAGGCTGTCACCGCCCTCCGGGCCGGCCTTGCCCGGTCTGCACGACTTTGCTTTCTCGGCATATTTCGATGGCATCGGTGCGGTGGGGTATTTCTATAGCGCTCCGCAGCGGAATGGAGGGTCGGATGTGACGACAGGCTGGCCGCAGCTCGCCTTACGCTGGCTCTTCGATCTGCGCAGGCAGATCGGCAATCGTATCCGCGAGATTGCGCCGGGTGATGCTGGTGCCTTCGCCGCCGCCATTGTCACCGATGAGAGGCGGGCAATTTCCGAAGATACGGTCGAGGCGCTACGGGTCTCAGGCCTCGCTCATATTGTTGCTATTTCCGGATTGAATATGGCGCTGGCCGCCGGGATTTTCTTCGTGGGATTGCGTAGCGTCTTCGCTCTTTTCCCTGGCGTTGCACAGGCCCTGCCAATCAAGAAGATTGCCGCTGGCGGGGCACTTGCGATGGTTACGGCCTATTATCTGGTGTCGGGCTTCGGTGTATCCGCCCAGCGCGCCTATATCATGATGGCGGTGATACTTGTCGCGGTGCTTTTGGACCGGCCCTCGATAAGTTTGCGAAATGTAGCCTTGTCTGCGCTGATCATCCTCATCTGGACGCCGTCGGAAATTCTGGGGCCAAGTTTCCAGATGTCGTTTGCTGCCACGGTTGCGCTCGTAGCCGGTTATGCGGCCTGGTCGCGACGTCCTCAAACGGAAGAACGGGAGCGATTTCCCATCGGTCATCCTGTGGTGACATGCGCTGCCGTCGGCTGGCGTTTTATCGCCGGCATTATCGTGACATCGCTGATCGGGAGTCTTGCGACGACGATGTTTTCCGTCGAGCATTTCCATCGCGTCGCGACCTACGGGCTTGCCGCGAACCTGGCTGCCATGCCGATCATCAGCTTCCTCGTCATGCCGTCCGGGCTTGCTGCGATGTTGTTGATGCCCTTCGGCCTCGAAGCTCCCTTCATCGGGATCATGGCCTGGAGCCTCGAATGGGTCATCTTGATCGCGAAGCATGTCGCGGGATGGAGCGGGGACATTGTCGTCGGAGAACAGCATCCTTGGTTTCTAGCGCTTGCGGTCTGTGGTTTCCTGCTACTGACGCTCCTCAGGACACGCCTTCGCTATTCGGGCTTACCTTTCCTTTTTACCGCTGCAGTCCTTTTCTGGATGGGGGTGCAGCACGCCCAATCAAGTCTTCTCATTGCTGAGGATGGGAACCTCGTTGCTTATCGAGATGCGGGACGTGTTGCCGCCAACAGGAAACGTCCCTCCGAATTCGTCTATGGACAATGGATGTATGCGCGACAGCTTCCAGTGCTGGCGATGCCGGAGATGTTGGAAAGTGAAATTCCAGAAAATCTGCCAGCCTCTTTCGATGAAAGACTTCCAGAATCCGTTCTGGTCGAAGCGAAGCGGCTGATGAAGAAAGCAGGGAGTGTCAGATTTTCATGTCAGCTCAAGGCCTGGTGCTCATTCATGTCACCGGAAGGTGTCTTGATCGTTGTTGTTGATGATGGCCGCTATGCCGGAGCGGCTTGCGACGTTGCCGGCCTTGTTATCGCGCCGCGTGCGCGTTTCCATTCCTGTCGGTCTGGTGCCCCGATGCTGAGCGGCGCCAGCTTGCGCAAAACCGGGTCAATCGAAATCGATCTTTCCGCGGCGTCGGCCGGAAAATGGGGCGTCACTACAGCAATGGCTGGCGCGGTTCGCCCATGGAGCATTCATCGCCAATATGATTGGCGACGCAATCTCTATGACCCGCATCTGCCGGAATGGGTTTCCAAACCAAAATCGAGCGGCCGTCTTGAGGCGCGGTTTGTTGTCTCAGATCAGGCAGGAATGGATAATCGATCACAAGCGCCAACTGATCTTGGCAACTATTCCGGTATCAGTGATAACGGCGAATGAGGCCGACGAGCCTGCCCTGGACCTTGACCCGATCCGGCGGGAAAATTCGTGTCTCGTAAGCCGGGTTTGCCGCTTCCAGCGCAATCGAGCCACCCTTGCGGCGGAAGCGCTTGAGTGTGGCCTCTTCATCATCCACGAGTGCAACGACGATATCGCCCGGATTGGCGGTGTTGCCGTTACGAATGATGACGGTGTCACCATCCAGAATTCCGGCTTCGATCATCGAGTCGCCCTTGACTTCAAGCGCATAATGCTCGCCGGATCCCAGCATCTCTACGGGGACGGAAATGTCGTGGGTGTTATTCTGGATTGCCGAGATAGGTACGCCGGCGGCAATGCGGCCCATGACCGGCACGCTTGCAGACGCGCTGTCATTGGCGGATACAGGCGGGGCAGCAGGCGTTGCCGGCTTCTTGCCAAGGCTTCCCTCAATCACGCTCGGTGAAAAACCGCGTTTGGGCTGCAGCGTGGGAACATAGGCTTCGGGAAGCTTGATGACCTCGAGTGCGCGCGCCCTGTTGGGGAGACGGCGAATGAAACCGCGCTCTTCAAGCGCCGTGATGAGCCGATGGATGCCGGATTTCGACGCAAGGTCGAGAGCGTCCTTCATTTCATCGAAAGACGGAGGTACGCCCGACTCCTTCATCCGTTCGTGAATGAATAAAAGCAGTTCCTGTTGCTTGCGAGTCAGCATGTGAGGCGCACCTTCAGATTTGAAACAAATGCAGAACGAACACTATATGTTCCATATGTGTTCCGCAAGTCCTTAAATTTTCGTGACAATATAATCAGTTTCTTGGATGCCGAATGACGTTCTCAGTCGGAATCTACTTGCGCTCCCCGGCGGTCTGCCCAATCTAGGCCCAGCGGATCAGAAGTCTGGGGGACATGTGTGACTGCTAGGAATATCGATCATCTCGTTTTGCCTGTGGGAAATCTCGGCAAGGCACGTGAGCGGCTGTCGTCTTTGGGTTTCACTGTCGCGCCTGACGGCGCGCATCCCTTCGGTACGGCCAATGCCTGTGTTTTTTTTGAAGACGGTACCTATCTGGAGCCGCTGGCTGTTGTGGATAGGCGCAAGGCAGGGGCGCATGCCAAGAAAGGCAATGTCTTTGTCGAGCGCGATCTGGATTATCGCGGTCGCCGCGGGCGTGAAGGCTTGTCGGCCATCGTGGTCTCCAGCGAAGACGCGTCGAACGATCATCGGCATCATGTTGCGGCCGGAATTTCCGGCGGTGAGCCTCTCGAATTCGGCAGAGCCGTAAGGTCCCCGGGCGGTGATGAGGTCGAAGCTCGTTTCCAGCTTGCTTTTGCCGCGATGGATAGTGCGGCCGATTTTTTTGCTTTCTCCTGTCAGCGGCTGGTATCTTTCCCGCAGGATATGGCTGAATTGCGTGTCCATGCCAATTCGGTCGCCGGTTTGAAGCAAGTCGTTTTGGCAAGTGATGATCCGCATGCTTCGGTTGCCTTTTTTGACAATGTGCTGCGAGCGCCGGGTGTCGAAGTTGAAGGCGGACTGGCGTTCCAGACTGAAACGGGAGCAGTGCGCGTTCTCAGGCGCGAGCAGATTGCGCATGACTTCGGTCTTCCTGTCGAAGGGGTGGGTGCCGGGTTGGTGGCGGAGGCAGTGATCTTTCGCAGTCTTGATCTGGCCGTGACAGAGATCATCCTTGCTGCTAATGACGTCGCATTCATTCGCCGGGATGGTCGCGTTCTCGTGTCGCCGTCGCCCGGCCAAGGCGTTTTGTTCGGCTTCGAGGAATAAGAAAAATGGCAGTTTCCCCCAATTCAGCAGTGTCGGTCGGTGAAGGCGACAAGAAGGTCGTGTTCTGCAATACGGACCGGCTTTCGCTGATTGCGGGACCTTGCCAGATGGAAAGCCGCGACCATGCCTTCATGATCGCCGGTACGCTCAGCGAACTCTGCGGCAAACTCGGCATCGGGCTGGTCTACAAGTCTTCCTACGACAAGGCGAACCGCACGTCGATTTCCGGCAAGCGCGGTATCGGGCTTGAAAATGCGATGGAAATCTTCGCCGACCTGAAGAAGGAATTCGGCTTTCCTGTTCTGACCGACATTCATACGGAAGAGCAGTGCGCGCTCGTCGCGCCGACCGTCGATATCCTGCAAATCCCGGCATTCCTGTCGCGCCAAACCGATCTCCTGGTCGCAGCCGCCAAGACCGGCCGGGCGATCAACGTCAAGAAAGGTCAGTTCCTGGCCCCCTGGGACATGAAAAACGTCCAGGCGAAATTCACCGAAAGCGGCAATCCGAATGTGATGCTGTGTGAACGCGGCGCCTCCTTCGGTTATAACACGCTCGTCTCCGACATGCGTTCTCTGCCGATCATGGCTTCGCTCGGTTCGCCTGTGATCTTTGATGCCACGCACTCGGTGCAGCAGCCGGGCGGGCAGGGTGGCTCCAGCGGTGGCCAGCGCGAATTCGTCGAAACGCTGGCGCGTGCGGCCGTCGCGGTGGGGGTTGCCGGCGTATTCATCGAAACCCATGAGGATCCCGACAATGCTCCGTCGGATGGTCCGAACATGGTGCATCTGAAAGACATGCCGCGGCTGCTGGAAAAGCTGATGGCTTTCGATGCTGTGGCCAAGGCTGCCTGAACTTCAAAAAAACGCTTGAGCGTTGTCAAAGCGCAGAAAGCGCGCGCACTGTAATTGGCGTGTCATTGAACGTGATACATTTTCAATGACCGCATGGACTTAACTCTGAGGAGAGACCCTTGACTGCTATTACCGATATTATCGCTCGCGAGATCCTCGATAGCCGTGGCAACCCGACCGTCGAAGTCGACGTCTATCTGGAAGACGGCTCGATGGGCCGCGCCGCTGTTCCGTCGGGCGCATCGACTGGTGCCCACGAAGCTGTCGAGCTGCGCGATGGCGGCAAGCGCTTTGGCGGCAAGGGTGTCGAGAAGGCCGTTGAAGCGGTCAACACGGAAATCTTTGATGCCATCGGCGGCTTCGATGCCGAAAGCCAGATCCATATCGACAAGACGATGATCGCGCTCGACGGCACGCCGAACAAGTCGCGTCTCGGTGCAAACGCCATCCTCGGCGTGTCGCTGGCCGTTGCCAAGGCTGCCGCCGAATCGGCAGGCCTGCCGCTTTACCGTTATGTTGGTGGTGCCGGCGCCCACGTATTGCCGGTCCCGATGATGAACATCATCAACGGCGGTGCGCATGCCGACAACCCGATCGATTTCCAGGAATTCATGATCATGCCGGTCGGCGCCGAAACGCTGAAGGATGCCGTGCGGGTCGGTTCGGAAATCTTCCACGTGCTGAAGAAGGAACTGGGTGCACAGGGTCACAACACCAATGTCGGTGACGAAGGTGGTTTTGCACCGGGCCTGAAGAGCGCGCCGGAAGCCCTCGACTTCATCGTCAAGTCGATCGAGAAAGCCGGCTACAAGCCGGGTGAAGACGTATTCCTCGGCCTCGATTGCGCTTCGACCGAATTCTTCAAGGACGGCAAGTACGTCATGGAAGGTGAAGGCCGCACGCTGGAATCGGCTGCCATGGCCGAATATCTCGCTGAACTCGCTGCCAAGTACCCGATCATCTCGATCGAAGACGGCATGGCCGAAGACGACTGGGAAGGCTGGAAGATCCTGACCGACAAGATCGGCTCCAAGGTTCAGCTGGTCGGTGACGACCTGTTCGTCACCAACTCCGCACGTCTGCGCGACGGTATCAAGATGGGCGTTGCCAACTCCATCCTGGTCAAGGTCAACCAGATCGGTTCGCTGACGGAAACGCTCGACGCTGTCGAGACCGCTCACAAGGCTGCCTACACCGCCGTCATGTCGCACCGCTCGGGCGAAACGGAAGATTCGACGATTGCCGATCTCGCCGTCGCTACCAATTGCGGACAGATCAAGACCGGTTCGCTGTCGCGTTCGGACCGTCTGGCCAAGTACAACCAGCTGATCCGTATCGAGGAAATGCTCGGCCCGCAGGCCGTTTATGCAGGCCGCTCGATCCTGAAGGGCTAAGGAGTGCTCGGCCGAAAAGGCCGCTCTGCTGAAAACTGAACGACATTCGAAAAGCCCGCGTCCACGACGCGGGCTTTTTTCATATCTGCGCTGCACCGCGGCAAGCGAAACGAATGCTTAAGCAAGTTCTGCGATTTTCATTCGTATCCCCGGGACGATGAATCGCTCCCGCCGTGTAAGCTCAAGGCGTTAGAACAGGCATGTGGACAAGACATCACAAACAAAGAAAGTTTGGCCGTTTCATCCTGCCTGCAATCACAGTCGCGTTTCTTTCCTATTTCGGGTATCATTCCATCCATGGTGATCTCGGTCTTATCGCGACTGAGGAGTTCGAAAAGCAGCGCATAGCACGCAGCAGCGAGCTTGCGGCGCTCACTGCCAAGCGCGAAGCATTGGAACGTCAGGTTCATCTGATGAGTGATGGCTCACTCGATAAAGACATGCTCGATGAAATTGCGCGTTATCAACTAAATGTCTCTCGCTCGGACGAAATAGTCATATTTAACAATTATTTCTGAGTTAACTGAATTTCGGTTAACTTGTTTTTCGTGATTTATTTCAGTGGCTTATGCGGAATGAGAGCCATGCAAATATGTCATTGCTGGGGCGGCTTTTCTTCCCTATGTTAGTTGCAGAAACCCGAGCGGGTTGAGGTGTGCATTCGCTTGCCTTGATGCCGTTCTTTCAATGCAGCACATAGGGAGGGATCGATGGCGCAAACCAAATCCGCGTCTGCATCCGGCCGCAAGCCAGCGGCAAAATCTGCCAGCAAAACAGTCTCGAAGGAATTCACCGGCAAGAATACGCCGGAATTCGGCAAGGACGACGATCTGCATGCGTATCGCGAGATGCTGCTGATCCGTCGCTTCGAAGAGAAGGCCGGCCAGCTCTATGGTATGGGCTTCATCGGCGGTTTCTGCCACCTCTATATCGGCCAGGAAGCTGTCGTCGTCGGCATGCAGATGGCGCAGCAGGAAGGTGATCAGGTCATCACCGCTTACCGCGATCACGGTCACATGCTCGCATGCGGCATGAGCCCGCGTGGCGTCATGGCCGAGCTTACCGGTCGTCGCGGCGGCTTGTCGAAGGGCAAGGGCGGCTCGATGCACATGTTCTCCAAGGAGAAGCATTTCTACGGCGGTCACGGCATCGTCGGTGCGCAGGTGTCGCTCGGCACCGGTCTCGCCTTCGCCAACGCCTATCGCAACAATGACAGTGTTTCGGTTGCCTATTTCGGCGACGGTGCTGCCAACCAGGGCCAGGTCTACGAGAGCTTCAACATGGCTGCTCTGTGGAAGCTGCCGATCATCTATATCGTCGAGAACAACCGTTACGCCATGGGTACGTCGACTGCCCGTGCAACCGCACAGTCGAACTATTCGATGCGCGGCGTCGGCTTCGGCATTCCGGGCGTCCAGGTGGACGGCATGGATGTGCGCGCCGTCAAGGCTGCCGCCGACGAGGCTCTCGCCCATTGCCGCGCCGGCAAGGGTCCGATCATTCTCGAAATGCTGACCTACCGTTACCGTGGTCACTCCATGTCCGACCCGGCAAAGTACCGCTCCAAGGAAGAAGTGCAGAAGATGCGCTCGGAGCAGGATCCGATCGAACAGGTTCGCAACCGTCTGCTCGAAAAGGGCTGGGCGTCTGAGGACGAACTGAAGGCGATCGACAAGGATATCCGCGACATCGTCACGGATAGCGCCGACTTCGCCCAGAACGATCCGGAGCCGGATGCATCCGAGCTCTACACCGATATCCTGCTCTAAGCGCGGGGAGGAAAGAACCTATGCCTATCGATATCCTGATGCCTGCGCTTTCTCCGACAATGGAGGAAGGCACGCTTTCCAAATGGGTCAAGAAGGAAGGCGACACCGTCAAGTCCGGCGATGTCATTGCCGAGATCGAGACCGACAAGGCAACCATGGAAGTGGAAGCCGTCGATGAAGGCGTGATCGGCAAGCTGCTGGTCGAAGCCGGCACCGAAAACGTCAAGGTCAACACCAAGATCGCGATCCTGCTCGCCGAAGGCGAAAGCGCCGATGCGATCGGTTCTTCCGCTCCGGCTGCCGAAGCCCCGAAGGCTGAAGCACCTGCTGCAGAAGAAGCAAAGCCCGCATCCGCTTCGGTCCCGGCTCAGCCGAAGGTCGAAGTTGCTGCCGATCCGGACATTCCGGCCGGCACCGAGATGGTCTCCACCACTGTTCGCGAAGCTCTGCGCGACGCGATGGCTGAAGAAATGCGCCGCGATGGCGACGTGTTCGTCATGGGTGAAGAAGTCGCCGAATATCAGGGCGCCTACAAGATCACCCAGGGCCTTCTGCAGGAATTCGGCGCCAAGCGCGTTGTCGATACCCCGATCACCGAACACGGCTTTGCCGGTATCGGTGTCGGTGCGGCCATGTCCGGCCTGAAGCCGATCGTCGAGTTCATGACGTTCAACTTCGCCATGCAGGCGATCGACCAGATCATCAACTCTGCTGCCAAGACGCTTTACATGTCTGGTGGCCAGATGGGTGCTCCGATCGTGTTCCGCGGTCCGAACGGCGCTGCTGCCCGCGTTGGTGCACAGCACAGCCAGGACTTCTCCTCGTGGTATAGCCAGATCCCGGGCCTCAAGGTCGTCATGCCGTACACGGCTGCCGACGCAAAGGGTCTCTTGAAGGCTGCTATCCGCGATCCGAACCCGGTCGTCTTCCTCGAAAACGAAATCCTCTACGGTCAGCATTTCGACGTGCCGAAGCTGGATGATTTCGTTCTGCCGATCGGCAAGGCGCGTATTCACCGCAAGGGCAAGGACGCAACGATCGTCTCCTTCGGTATCGGCATGACCTATGCCGTGAAGGCGGTTGCCGAACTCGAAAAGGAAGGCATCGACGTCGAACTGATCGATCTTCGCACGATCCGGCCGATGGACCTTCCAACCGTTATCGAATCCGTCAAGAAGACCGGTCGCCTCGTCACCGTCGAGGAAGGTTACCCGCAGAACTCGGTCGGCACCGAAATCGCCACCCGCGTCATGCAGCAGGCCTTCGACTATCTCGATGCCCCGGTTCTGACGATTGCCGGCAAGGACGTTCCGATGCCCTACGCCGCCAACCTCGAAAAGCTGGCTCTGCCGACTGTCGGCGAAGTCGTCGAGGCGGTCAAAACCGTCTGCTACAAGTAAGGGAAGGGTGATAGGATGCCTATCAACATCACCATGCCAGCCCTTTCTCCGACCATGGAAGAGGGCAACCTCGCAAAATGGCTGGTCAAGGAAGGCGACAAGGTAAAGTCCGGCGACGTGATCGCCGAGATCGAAACCGACAAGGCAACGATGGAAGTCGAAGCTGTCGACGAGGGCACGATCGCCAAGATCGTCGTTCCGGCCGGTACTGAAGCGGTCAAGGTCAATGCCCTGATCGCCATCATTGCCGAAGAAGGCGAAGATCTTGCCGCCGCTGCTGCCGGTGCGGGTTCCGCACCGAAGGCGGAAGCACCGAAGGCCGAAGCCGCAAAGGCTGAAGCCGCTTCGGAAGCTCCGAAAGTGCCGGTTACCGACGCTGCTCCGGCACCGTCGACGCCAGCTCCGGTTGCCGATGGCAAGCGCGTGTTTTCCTCGCCGCTCGCCCGTCGTCTCGCCAAGGAAGCCGGTCTCGATCTGTCCGCCGTCACCGGCACCGGCCCGCATGGCCGTGTCGTCAAGGCAGACGTCGAAAAGGCTGCAGCCGGCGGCGCCAAGGCTGCTCCTGCTGCTGCACAGTCCGCTGCTGCACCGGCACCGGCTCTTGCAAAGGGTCCGTCGGACGAGAGCACGCTCAAGCTGTTTGCGGAAGGCTCCTACGAGCTTCTGCCGCATGACGGCATGCGCAAGACGATCGCTGCACGCCTGACCGAGTCGACCCAGACGGTTCCGTCCTACACGGTATCGATGGATTGCGAACTCGACGCGCTGATGGCTCTGCGTGCAGAGATCAACAAGTCGGCTCCGGTGAAGAAGACCGAGAAGGGTGAAGTTCCGGCCTTCAAGCTGTCTGTGAATGACTTCATCATCAAGGCTATGGCGCTTGCCCTGCGTGATGTTCCGATGGCAAACGCCTCCTGGACCTCGACTGCACGCGTGCTGCACAAGCATTCCGACGTCGGTGTTGCCGTTTCCATTCCGGACGGCCTGATCACGCCGATCGTTCGCAAGGCCGAAACCAAGGCTCTGTCGGTCATCTCCAACGAGGTGAAGGACATGGCCAAGCGTGCTCGCGATAAGAAGCTGAAGCCGGAAGAATACCAGGGCGGCACGACTTCCGTGTCCAACCTGGGTATGTTCGGCGTCTCTTCGTTCACCTCGATCGTCAACCTGCCGCAGGCCTCGATCGTGTCGATCGGCGCCGGCGTCGAGAAGCCGGTCGTTCGTGGCGGCAAGATCGAAGTGGGTACGGTGATGTCGGCGACCTTCGCCTTCGACCACCGCGTCATCGATGGCGCGCTCGGTGCGGAACTCGCTTCCGCCTTCAAGCGCTACATCGAAAACCCGATGTCGATGCTGGTCTAGCGGCAAAAGGACGGCGGGATGAGGACCGTTCTCTGCTTCGGCGACAGTCTCACCTGGGGGTTCTCCCCCGAAGGAACGGGACGGCACGTTTTCGAGGATCGCTGGCCAAGCGTCCTCGGGGCTGCCCTCGGGTCTGGCGTGAGCGTGATCGCGGAAGGATTGAACGGTCGCACCACCGGCTATGACGATCATCTGGCCGATTGTGATCGCAACGGCGTGAAGAACCTTCCAACGGTGCTTCACACCCATCAGCCGCTTGATCTCGTCGTCATCATGCTCGGCACCAACGATATGAAACCGGCGATTGCCGGGACCGCCCATGCGGCCCGCGCCGGCATGCAAAGGCTCGTGGGGCTGATCCGCCACCACGATTATTCGTTTGACTATGACGCGCCGGATATTCTCATCGTATCGCCGCCACCGCTCTGCGAAACGGCTGATCCGGTGTTTTCGGCGATGTTCCGGGGCGCGATCGAGGAATCGTCGATGCTCGCCTCGCTCTATCGCGATCTTGCTGATGATCTCGGCTGCGGTTTCTTCGATGCAGGTTCTGTTGCGCGTACCAGTCCGGCTGACGGCGTGCACCTGAATGCAGAGGAAACTCGGGCAATTGGTCGCGGTCTGGAGCCGATCGTTCGAATGATGCTTGGCCTTTGATTTGGATCAACGGAGGTATTTTTAGGCGGACCTAGCGTGGACACTTCCTCACTAATAAAGGGATTTGTTCCATGTCTGGCACGCTGCATGAACTGGTCGCAGAATTTCCGGATTTCAGGGCGCTTGTGCGCCATCTCCAGGAAACGGATGGGCATTTCGCCCGCCTTTGCCGGAGTTATGAAGATCTGAGCCGGAGGGTTCATCTGGCCGAGAGACGTAACGAGCCCGCAGGCGATGCAATGCTCATCGACATGTGCAAGCAGCGCAGGCAGCTCAAGGAAGAAATCTACGGGATGCTGGTTCAACCTGAACCGGAAGCTGAAGTGATCAAGCTGGCGGTTTGACCGTCAGGCGCTTCCATCCCGTGAAGACCCAAGGTGTTCGCCGGGGTCTCGACAGAAGAGGATTGGAAGCGCTCATGTCCAACGCTTATGACGTTATTGTAATCGGATCCGGCCCTGGTGGTTATATCGCCGCGATCAGGGCCTCGCAGCTCGGCATGAAGGTCGCGGTCGTCGAACGCGAACATCTTGCCGGCATTTGCTCCAACTGGGGCTGCATCCCGACCAAGGCGCTGCTTCGCACCGCTGACGTGCTGCATACCGCGACCCATGCCAAGGATTACGGCCTGACGCTCGAAGGCTCGATCAAGCCCGACGTCAAGGCGATCGTTGCCCGGTCGCGTGGCATTGCCGCTCGCATGAACAACGGCGTCGGCTTCCTGTTCAAGAAGAACAAGGTCGACATTATCTGGGGCGAAGCCAAGCTCACCAAGCCGGGCGAAATCGTCGTCGGCAAGTCGACCAAGCCGGTCGTCCAGCCGCAGGGTCCGGTTCCTAAGAACACGCTGGGCGAGGGCACCTATACCGCCAAGCACATCATCGTCGCCACCGGCGCGCGTCCGCGCGCGCTTCCCGGCATCGAGCCGGATGGCAAGCTGATCTGGACCTATTTCGAAGCGATGAAGCCGGAAGAGCTGCCGAAGTCGCTGCTCGTTATGGGCTCGGGCGCCATCGGCATCGAATTCGCCTCCTTCTACCGCACCATGGGCGTTGACGTCACCGTCGTTGAAATCATGAGCCAGGTCATGCCGGTCGAAGATGCGGAAATCTCCGCCTTCGCCAAGAAGCAGTTCGAAAAGCAGGGCATCAAGATCCATCTTGAAGCCAAGGTCGCCAAGGTTGAGAAGGGTGCAAACTCGATCACCGCGACGATCGAAAAGAAGGACGGTTCTTCCGAGAAGATCACGGCTGACCGGATGATCTCGGCTGTCGGCGTTCAGGCCAATATCGAAAACATCGGCCTTGAAGCTGCCGGCGTGAAGACCGAGCGTGGCTTCATCGTCATCGACGGTTACGGCAAGACCAACGTTCCTGGCATCTACGCGATCGGCGACGTTGCCGGTGGCCCGCTGCTCGCTCACAAGGCTGAGCATGAAGCCGTCGTCTGCGTCGAGAAGATCGCCGGCCTGCCGAACGTTCATGCCACCGACAAGGGCAAGATCCCGGGCTGCACCTATTGCAACCCGCAGGTCGCCTCGGTTGGTCTGACGGAAGCCAAGGCCAAGGAACAGGGTCGCGACATCCGCGTCGGTCGCTTCTCCTTTGCCGCAAATGGCAAGGCCGTGGCACTCGGCGAGGACCAGGGCATGGTCAAGACGATCTTCGACAAGAAGACCGGCGAACTCTTGGGCGCCCACATGGTCGGTGCGGAAGTCACCGAACTGATCCAGGGCTTCGTCGTCGCGATGAACCTCGAGACGACCGAGGAAGACCTGATGCACACGATCTTCCCGCATCCGACCATTTCGGAATCGATGAAGGAAAGCGTGCTCGACGCCTATGGTCGCGTTCTGAACGCTTGATAACCATGTCCCTTGAAAGGGACAGCAGGCGCTTCCCATCTGTGATGGGGAGCGCCGGACTAAGGTGCAAATCCTTCATGGAGGAATGATGGAAAGCGTTGGTTGGATCGGAGCGATCATCATCGGCGGGCTGGCTGGTTGGCTTGCCGGCAAGATGATGGACATACGCTTCGGCATCTTCATGAACATCATTCTCGGCATTGTCGGCTCGGTGGTCGCGCTTGCTGTGCTGAACACATTCGAAATCCCGGTAAAAGACAGCCGGCTCGGCTATTTCGTGACGGCTTTCCTTGGCGCGAGCCTTTTGCTATTCGTCGCCAAAATCGTCAGGCGCTAATGTGGCAGGCGGGCACGTCATGCCGCGCAAACATTTGCCGCGGTTCATGCATAGAGACTTTCCGAACGGACAACATGCTCCGACATGAATGCGGAGCTGAAAGCAGGATTTCATGGTCACCATTCTCGACAGGACCAATCTCTCCGATGAGAAGCGCGTCCGCCATCCGGAAAAGGCGCATCGGCCCGATACCGAAGTCATGCGCAAGCCGGACTGGATCCGCGTCAAGGCGCCAGTGTCGAAGGGCTATCAGGAAACCCGCGCGATCGTTCGTGAAAACAAGCTGGTGACGGTCTGTGAAGAGGCGGGCTGTCCCAACATCGGTGAGTGCTGGGACAAAAAGCACGCCACCTTCATGATCATGGGCGAAATCTGTACCCGCGCCTGCGCGTTCTGCAATGTCGCGACAGGCAAGCCGAACCCGCTCGACATGTCCGAACCGGAAAGCGTCGCACGCGCCGTCAAGGAAATGGGGCTGCAACACGTCGTCATTACCTCCGTCGACCGTGACGATCTGGACGATGGTGGTGCGGAACATTTCGAAAAGGTGATCTGGGCAATCCGTGCCGCATCACCGCTGACAACGATCGAAATCCTGACGCCGGACTTTTTGAAGAAGCCCGGTGCGCTGGAGCGCGTTGTCGCCGCCAAGCCGGACGTCTTCAACCACAATATGGAAACCGTTCCCGGCAATTATCTCACGGTTCGCCCAGGCGCGCGGTATTTCCACTCGATCCGGCTTCTGCAGCGGGTGAAGGAACTCGACCCGACGATGTTCACCAAGTCCGGCATCATGGTCGGGCTGGGCGAAGAGCGTAATGAAGTGCTGCAGCTGATGGATGACCTCAGAACGGCAGATGTCGACTTCCTGACCATCGGCCAGTATCTGCAGCCGACGCGCAAGCATCACAAGGTCGAGAAATTCGTCACGCCGGAAGAGTTCAAGTCTTACGAGACTGTGGCCTATACGAAGGGCTTCCTGATGGTCGCTTCGAGCCCGCTCACGCGTTCGTCGCATCACGCTGGTGACGACTTTGCCCGGTTGCGGGCTGCGCGTGAAAAGAAGCTACTGGCTGCCGCCGAATAAGGCGGCAACCTCTTTCACTGGTTATTCAGCGGCCTCGATCTTGGGGCGCTTGTCCTGGCCATGCCTGCGTTCACGCAGCGTGCCCTTTTGCCCTCGCGCTTCGCCTTTTGCCATTTCGATGAAATAGGCGAGCACTGGCATGCCATTCATGTCTGCAAGCTGCTTTGCTGATTCCAGCAGCTTTATCATCTGTGCGAAATCGTCCATGGGTATGCGTCTTTCGGATCGATAGATTTTAGAATGTTGCAATGCACCAATATAGGCAGGATTGCGACGAGGGAATATTACAACTCCCCTCAAGCTACATTAAATTTCTTTAACTTGAAAATCGTCAAACCGAAGGTGTGCGTTGCAAGGGACACATATCAGGTGGGAAATCAGTTGCATATTGTCAATCTGGAGGACGCGGCAGGAGTGCTCCACACTTGCGAGCGCGTGCTTGTGATCGGCTGTTCGGGAGGCGGCAAGTCAACGCTTTCGCGGCGATTGAGCGATCATTTGCAGATGCCCTATATCTCGATGGATCGGGATTTTTACTGGCTACCGGGCTGGGTGAAGCGGGATCGCGAGGCGACGCGAGCCTTGATTTCGGAAGCGGTGTCCCGAGATCGCTGGATCATGGATGGCACGGGGTCATCCAGTTTCGAACTGAGAATGCCGCGCGCAAATATGGTCATCTGGGTGCGGATGCCACGTTGGCTTTGCTTATGGGGTGTATTTTCCCGGAGCCTTCGCCATCTGGGGCAAACGCGGCCGGATATGGCGCCGGGATGTCCGGAGAGGTTGGCCGATCGTGAGTTCCTGTCGTTCATCTGGAATTTTGAGCGGCAAACGTCACCAAGGATCGTGGACGGGGTTCGGCGTTTCAGTCCTGACTGTCCCGTATTGATCCTGACCTCCCGCAGGCAGATGCGGCAGCTTCTCTCCCTTGTCGGGGCTTGATCTTCCAAAGGCCTCAGCTTAACTCCACGTCATGCCAAAGTTCGAAATTCGCCGCCCGGTCAAGCACAGCCCCGAAAAGATGTACGCCCTCGTCGCGGATATCGAACGCTATCCGGAATTCCTGCCGCTTTGTGAGGCGCTCAGCATCCGCAGCTCCAAGGAGAGGGACGGCAAGACCCTGCTCCTGGCCGACATGACAGTGGGCTACAAGGCGATCAAGGAAACCTTCACAACTCAGGTGCTGCTCCATCCGGCCGAACAGGCGATCGACGTCAAGTATATCGAGGGACCGTTCAAGTATCTCGACAACCGCTGGCGTTTCGAGCCGCCGGCCGATGGCGGTGAGGGCTGCGTCGTGCATTTCTACATCGACTACGAGTTCAAGAGCATGATTCTTGGCGCGCTGATGGGCTCGATGTTCGATCGCGCTTTTCGCATGTTCACCGATGCTTTCGAGACGCGCGCGGACAAGATTTACACTGCAGCCTGAGAGCCGCTCAAACGCCTGCCACTTCGATCAGCATTTCAAAGGCCGTGCGTAGGGTTGCAAGGCGCACTTCGTTGCGGCCTATATCACCGTAGCGCATTTCCCGATGCAGGATAGTACCGGCGCGGCTGCGCGCCGCGATGTGTACGAGACCGACAGGCTTTTCCGCCGATCCGCCGCCAGGTCCGGCGATACCCGTCACGGCGACGGCAATATCGGCGCGCGAGCGGAAAAGGGCTCCCTGAACCATCTGAAGTGCAGTCTGCTCCGATACGGCGCCATAGGCCTTCAGCGTCGCGGCATTGACGCCCAGCAGATCCATCTTGGCTTCGTTGGTATAGGTGACGAAGCCGCGGTCGACCACGGCGGAGGAGCCGCTGATATCCGTCAACGCGCCGACAATGAGGCCGCCGGTGCAGGATTCGGCTGTGGAGATCATCAATCCGCGTTCGGCGAATGCCCAGACGATCCGCCGTGCGTCATCTTCTATGTCTATCGGAAAAAGGCTCATGCCTGCGATCCGCGATAAACGACGGTGGCCGTTGCGATGGCGGCTATTCCTTCGCGGCGGCCGACAAAGCCGATCGTCTCGTTGGTCGTTGCCTTTACGGAGCAGCGGTCGAGCGAAATACCGAGAATTGCCGCCATGTTCTCGCGCATCTTGTCGCGGTGAGGGCCGACTTTCGGTGCCTCGGCAATCAACGACACGTCGGCATTCATGATCGTGCCGCCTTTTTCTCGCACGATTTTTGCCGCGTGGTCGAGGAAGATCTTTGAAGGTGCTCCTTTCCACTGCATGTCGGAGGGCGGGAAATGGTCGCCGATATCGCCGGCGCCGCATGTGGCGAGCAGTGCGTCGGTCAGGGCGTGCAGCGCGACGTCCGCATCCGAGTGACCGGACAATTTCTGGTCATGGGGAATGAAGACGCCGCAAAGCGTCACGCCATCACCCGGTACGAGCTGATGCACGTCATAGCCGTTGCCTGTTCGGACGTCGGGGAGGAGGGCGTTTGCTGAGAGCCTTTCATCGGCCATGGTCATGTCTCGTTTCACGGTAAGCTTGATATTATCGACGGAGCCTTCGACGATTGAAACAGACAGTCCGGACCATTCGGCGATTGCCGCGTCATCGGTAAAATCATCGCGGCGAAGCGCCGCAGCCTTTTCATGCGCAGAGCGGATTTCCGACAGCAGGAAACTTTGAGGTGTCTGGGCGGCATAAAGTCCTGAGCGCGGAACCGTTTCGTGCACGAGGCCATCATTGCCGCTGCGTTTCAATGTGTCGGTGACGGCGACGGCCGGCAGGACGGCATCGACTCCGTTGTCGAATGCTTCAGCAATGCGATCGAGCATTGCGTGGTCGACGAAGGGGCGTGCTGCATCATGGATCATCACATGGGTTGCTTCGGTGGCGGAAAGAGCCTTGAGGCCTTCATAAACAGAGCGTTGCCTTGTATCTCCACCGAAGGCGAGAGTGATGTCCGACGCCGCAAGCCCGGCCGTCGCGGCCGCATACAGTTCCTCGTCGTCCGGATGTATGACGACCACGATCGGTCCACGTCTTTGCCAGCTAAGAAAGGTGTCGAGCGTATGGGCGATAACCGGCCGGCCGCCGATCGGACGGTATTGCTTCGGCCCCTCGTCCGGTGAGCCAACTCTTTCCCCTCGTCCTGCCGCGACGATGACGATGCCGATTGTCATGGAGTTGCTGTTCCCGTCCTGTAGTGGATTTCTTCAATATCGATTTGGATTGACAGGGCGAGAACTATAGCCTCAAAAGCCGTATTTCCAGCACGTCGCTTAAAAATAACGCAGTTCCGGAATTGCTCTTGGCAAACGCTCAAGAGCTGAATAAAAATAGTGCATAATGCGGACTTGCCTGAAAGATCATCAATTGCATTGCAGCGACCTTGCCAGACCATTTCAGATCGGATCGGTCACTATCCGCAACAGGGCGGTGCTCGCGCCGATGTCGGGAGTAACCGACCTTGCTTTCCGTAAGCTTGCATGGCGCTTCGGGGCGGGCCTTGTCGTCACCGAAATGGTGGCGAGCCGCGAGCTTGCGATGAATAAGGGTGAATCCTGGGCGCGACTGAAGAATGCCGGCATGACGCCGCATATGGTGCAACTGGCCGGTCGCGAAGCCTATTGGATGGCAGAGGCGGCAAAGATCTCGGCCGATAACGGCGCCGACATCATCGATATCAACATGGGATGTCCCGCCAAGAAAGTGACCGGCGGTTATTCCGGATCAGCCCTGATGCGGGACCCGGATCACGCGCTGTCGATGATCGAGGCAACGGTGAAGGCCGTTTCCGTCCCGGTCACGGTGAAGATGCGGCTGGGTTGGGATCATGACAGTCTCAACGCTCCACTGATTGCGCAGAGGGCGCAGGAGGCGGGTGTTCAGCTTGTCACCGTGCATGGACGTACCCGTATGCAGTTCTACGAAGGCCATGCGGATTGGGACGCCATTCACGCCGTGCGCGATGTGCTCTCCATTCCGCTGATCGCCAACGGTGACGTGCAGACGCCCGAAGATGCGACGGACATCCTTCGTCGGTCGGGTGCGGATGCAGTCATGGTCGGTCGCGGCGCGCAGGGGCGCCCTTGGCATGTCGGCTGGCTTGCGGGCCATGCGGCACCGGTGGCCGATGAAATCTGCGCCATCGTAATCGAGCATTATGAGGCGATGCTCGAGTTCTACGGCGTCGAGGCCGGGCTCAGGCATGCCCGCAAACATCTCGGCTGGTATATCGAACGTCAGGATTGCGACATCGCGGCAGAGGACAAGGCCGCCATCATGATGTCTCGTGATCCCGCTGATGTTATCCGCCGCCTTACATCCGTTTTCGAAAACGGCGCATCACTATCGGCCCGCAAGGAGGCTGCATGACAAAATCCGCTGTTCAGGACGCTGCCCATGGGCAGGCGCTGGCAATGGCCGTTCTCAATTCCGTACAGAATCCGGTCATTCTGGTTGATCCTGCGGGAAAGATTGCGTTTGCCAACTGGGAGGCAGAAGCCTTTTTCGGGGCAAGCGCACCGCATCTGGCCAAATACAAGATCTCGAGTTTCATTCCATTCGGAAGCCCGCTTCTGGCGCTGATCGATCAGGTGCGAGAGCGCAAAGCGCCGGTGAATGAATATCGCGTAGACCTGTCTTCGCCGAAGCTCGGCCAGGAAAAGCTGGTCGATCTTTACGTTGCGCCGGTCGTTAGCGAACCGGGCTCTGTCGTCGTGGTGTTTCAGGAACGCTCGATGGCTGACAAGATCGATCGCCAGTTGACACATCGGGCGGCCGCGCGTTCCGTGACCGGGCTTGCCTCGATGCTGGCGCATGAGATCAAGAACCCTCTCTCCGGCATCCGTGGTGCAGCGCAGCTGCTGGAAACTGTCGTGCCGGATGACGACCGTCCATTGACGCGGCTGATCTGCGACGAGACCGACCGGATCGTATCGCTGGTCGACCGGATGGAGGTGTTTTCCGACGAGCGCCCGGTTGACCGCGTGCCGCTCAATATCCATTCCGTGCTCGATCATGTGAAGGCTGTGGCCAAGGCCGGCTTTGCCCGCGAGATCAAGATTTCGGAAATGTACGACCCGTCGCTGCCGCCGGTCTATGCCAATCGCGATCAGTTGGTGCAGGTGTTCCTCAACCTGATCAAGAATGCGGCCGAGGCTGTGGACGGCCAGCCAGACGCGGAGATCATGCTGACGACGGCCTATCGTCCCGGTATTCGTCTTTCTGTTGCTGGCACGCGTGAGAAGATTTCTCTGCCGCTGGAATTTTGCGTTATCGACAATGGTCCCGGCGTGCCGGCAGACCTTGTTCCCAATCTCTTCGATCCGTTCATCACCACCAAGACCAACGGTTCAGGCCTCGGCCTTGCGCTGGTCGCCAAGATCATCGGCGGCCATGGCGGCATTGTCGAATGCGACAGCCAAGCGCGCCGGACCATATTCCGTGTTCTGATGCCCATGCACAAGGAAGAGGCCGGTGACGGCCGCGCCTTGAACTCCACAGGAAGCGAAACATGACTGCCACGATCCTTGTCGCCGACGACGACGCGGCCATCCGTACCGTCCTGAACCAGGCCCTGACCCGGGCCGGTTACGAGGTACGCATCACGTCGAATGCCGCCACGCTGTGGCGATGGGTTTCGGCCGGAGAGGGTGATCTCGTCGTGACCGACGTCGTCATGCCGGACGAAAACGCCTTCGACCTTCTGCCGCGCATCAAGAAGGCGCGGCCCGATCTGCCCGTGCTCGTGATGAGCGCGCAGAACACGTTCATGACGGCGATCCGGGCATCGGAAAAGGGTGCCTATGATTATCTGCCGAAGCCGTTCGACCTGACCGAGCTGATCGCCATCATCGGCCGCGCCTTGGCTGAGCCCAAGCGCAAGCCCGCGCGTCTCGACGACGACATGCAGGACGGCATGCCGCTGGTCGGTCGCTCTGCAGCGATGCAGGAAATCTACCGTGTTCTCGCCCGTCTGATGCAGACGGACCTGACGCTGATGATCACCGGTGAATCGGGTACCGGCAAGGAGCTGGTTGCGCGCGCGCTGCACGACTACGGCAAACGTCGCAACGGTCCGTTTGTGGCGATCAACATGGCCGCCATTCCGCGCGACCTGATCGAATCGGAGCTGTTCGGCCACGAGAAGGGCGCCTTTACCGGTGCGCAGAACCGCTCGACCGGCCGGTTCGAACAGGCCGAGGGCGGCACGCTGTTCCTCGACGAAATCGGCGACATGCCGATGGATGCACAGACGCGCCTTCTGCGCGTGCTGCAGCAGGGCGAATACACGACCGTCGGCGGGCGTACTCCGATCCGCACCGACGTGCGCATCGTCGCGGCTACCAATAAGGATCTGAAGCACCTGATCAATCAGGGGCTTTTCCGCGAAGACCTCTATTATCGCCTCAACGTCGTGCCGCTGCGCCTGCCGCCGCTGCGCGATCGTGCCGAGGATATTCCCGACCTCGTTCGCCACTTCATGCAGATGGCGGAGAAGGAAGGTCTCGACGGCAAGCGTTTCGACAACGAGGCGCTCGACGTGATGAAGGCCTATGCCTGGCCGGGCAACGTGCGCGAGCTGGAAAATCTGGTGCGCCGCCTGATGGCGCTTTATCCGCAAGAGGTGATCACGAGGGAGATCATAGATACGGAATTGCGGTCGGACGTGCCCGACAGCCCGATCGACAAGGTAAGTCCACGCGGCGGCTCGCTGACCATTGCCCAGGCGGTGGAAGAAAACATGCGGACCTATTTCGCAGGGTTCGGCGACAACCTGCCGCCGCCTGGTCTTTATGACCGTGTTCTGACCGAGATGGAATATCCGCTCATCCTTGCGGCGCTGACGGCAACCCGCGGAAACCAGATCAAGGCGGCCGATCTGCTCGGTCTCAACCGTAACACACTTCGCAAGAAGATCCGCGAACTCGGCGTTTCAGTCTATCGCAGCTCGCGTTCCGCATAGCAGGTTAATGTTCTAAAGGACGCCGGATACTGTCCGGCGTCCGGTTCCATACTCCGCGGCAGTTGCTACAAAAGCCTGCTGCGGATTTTCTCGATCGCATCGTCCTGGTCCGCCCCATAGGGGATGAGGCCTTTCAGTCGGCCATCGGCGCCGATCAGGAAAAGGTCCATTGTGTGGCTCATGGAATAGCCGCCACTCTTGTTCGGCACCTTTTCCGCAAATGCCCGCCAGCCGGCGATCACCCGCTTCATTTCTTCAGGCGTACCGGTCACACCAGTGATCCGGTCGGAAAATGCGGTGACATATCCTTTCATGATCTCGGGCGTATCCCGTTCCGGATCGACCGTGAACAGGTAGCTTTTGATCGGAGCCCCTTCCTCTCCAAGCTGGTTCAGATATCCCGCGACCTCAAAAAGCGTCGTCGGGCAGACCTCGGGGCAATGCGTATAGCCGAAATAAACCAGTGACGGATTGCCCTTGAAGATCGTCTGATCGACCGGTTCACCCTTGTCGTTGACAAGGGTGAAGTCGGTGCTGAACCTGCTGTTTCGCGGCTCGTCCTTGAAGGTGAAGAACAGGATGCCGACGAGAACACAGAAAAAGGCCGCCGAGATCGCCGTGGCGATCAGCATGAACGGATTTTTCATGGTCATTTTCCATGTTCCGCATGTGCATCTTTGCTCTTGTCAGCAGCCACTGGGCCAACGGCAAATTCAACATCGACGGATCCGGCTTTTTCAAAAACCAACGTCGCCTTGATCATCTCGCCTTCCTTGAACGGCTGCGGCACGTCCATGAACATCAGGTGGTAGCCGCCGGGCTTGAGTTCGACTGTTGTCTTGGCCGGAATCGCGATCCCGGCTTCAAGTTCGCGCATCTGCATCACGGCGCCGTTCATCTTCATCTCGTGTAGCTCGACACTGCCGGCGCGGTCGGAGGTGATGCGGATGAGGCGGTCTGCGGGTCCGTTATTGGTAATCTTGAAGTAGCCGCCGCCGACCTTGGCCATGGGCAGCATCGCGCGAGAATAGGGGTGGCCGATCTCGATCTCGCCTAGTTTGAATTCATGCGCCTGGGCAGAACCGAATGCGATCAACGAGCCGAGCACGGCATAGGTGGCGATGTTCCTGATGAACATGAGTGTCTCCGAAGGAGTTTTTCTGTTGGCTTTTGCCTGCCGAAGGAGAGAGTGCGCTCCGGTGACGGCCAACTTAAAGATGAAGGGCAAAGCGGTTAACACTGCTTTGAAATGATAGATTGATGTTCCTGCCGTATCGGCGGACGATCAGGCGATCGAGGGAGGTGCTCTGGCGTCAGGCAACAGCCCTCGGCGCGGTGGTTCCGGTATCCGGGAGACTGGGAAAACGATATTCGTCGGCGCCTGTGCCAAAGATGATTGCAAGGCAAGGCCGGCAGATAGGATCGCGGACGTGACAGAATGCGCCAGTCGGCACAGACTTGCACATGGGCAGTCTGCACTTCGTTTCAGCGGTTTATCTGAACTGTCAGGCTGTGCGTCAAAAACGCCATTGGAGCTGCAAAGGACGTGAATCTGGTCTTGGGCGACGATAGCCGTCGACGCCCTTGTCATATTTCCGGTAAAGCCCTGAAATGCCAACAGGTAGCCAAGGGCTACGGCCAGTGCTGTAGCCAGCATCCTGTCCAATAGGATTTGCCGGATCGCCTTCATGATATCTCCATGCCACAGGCCGAAGATAAAGTCACCGGTGCGATTAAATTGCGCGGGTTGCGGGTCGCCTCCATCAGCAGGAAGCGTCTTTTTCTTAAGTGTAGTGAAACACCACTTTTGCGGCTGGCTATTTCCGTGGACATCCACTCATTGTGATGTGCCAAAATCACTGGCTGCTTGACAGTCGGAGATGATCGTTGCATTTTCGCCACAATGCGTTGCTTAGAGGTCACGCAGGTGGCCTAGTGGGACCGGCGGCATTTTTCGGTCAAACACACGGACATCCAAATTCGGTGATTTTGAAGCGTCTTTCCATATTTGGTCAGGCGACAACTTGGTTGATCCCAGAGCGGGAGGGATATGATGGTGGACGGCGGGACGGCACCCCTTGCCGACGCTCAATCAGCGACCTTCATTCAGGATCGTCGCGCCTCCTTTGCCTTGCCGGGTATTCTTCTGGCGGGTGGCGCACTGGTCTGCGCCATTCTAACCCTGCTTGTTCTCCTCGGACTGACGCCGATAGCGCCGACCGGAAACGTGGTGATTGCGTCGGCTGTCATCAATTCGCTGTTCATCATCGGCCTGATGTATCTCATCGGGCGCGAAGTGACCCGGCTGCTGCGTGCCCGGAACCGGGGGAGGGCAGCGGCGCGCCTCCACGTGCGAATCGTCGTTCTGTTTTCTATCGTCGCCATCACTCCGGCGGTGCTCGTGGCGATCTTTGCCAGCCTGACGCTGAATGTCGGCCTTGACCGCTGGTTTTCGCTGCGCACGCAGTCGATCGTGCAGTCGTCGCAGGATATCGCCCGCGCCTACATGATGGAGAATGCGAGCTATCTGCAGGGCCAAACCGTCTCGATGTCCAACGACCTCGAACGTAATCGTGCGATGTTCTATCTCGATCGCACCGGCTTTCTGGACCTGATGACCCGCCAGGCCCGCGGACGCGGCATGCTCGGAGCCTTCCTCGTACAGGAGGATGGTCAGGCAATCGCGCAGGCAGACATCAAGACCGAACGTCCGCTGCCGGCCATTCCTGCCGACGCACTCAAGTCCGCCGCCGGCGGGCAGCCGACGCTTATTCCGCCCGGCATTACCAACCTAGTCGGGGCGGTGATGAAGACGGATGCGATATCCGGAACATTTCTCTACACGATCCGTGCCGTCGACCCGAAGGTCATGAACGCAATGCGGCTCATGGAGGAGAACACTGCCGAGTACAAGGCGATGGAAGCAGGCCGCTCTTCGCTCCAGTTTGCCTTTGCCGTGCTTTATCTCGGATTCGCACTGATCGTTCTTCTGGCGGCAATCTGGGCGGCAATCGCGGTTGCCGACCGTATCGTGCGGCCGATCCGGCTGCTGATCAGTGCTGCTGATGCTGTCGGCAGCGGCAACCTCAATGTTGTCGTTCCCGTTCGTGCTGCCGATGGCGACGTCGGCAGCCTGTCACGCACGTTCAACAAGATGATCTCGGAAATCCGCACGCAGCAGGATGAGATCCTGGAAGCGAAGGATGAAGTCGACGATCGTCGCCGCTTCATCGAAGCCGTTCTTTCCGGTGTAACGGCGGCCGTCATCGGCGTCGACGACCGTAGGATCAGCATCGTCAATCCCTCCGCCGAGGAGATGCTCGGCGTTGAGCAGCAGGGCCTTATCGGTAGAACATTGCAGGAGATCGCACCTGAGATCGACCACGTGCTGACCGAAGCGACAACACGATCCCGCGGGGATTTCCGCAAGGAAGTCAACCTGATGCGCAACGGCAAGGAACGGACATTGTCGGTTCAGGTCACGCGCGAAGAACAGCGCACGTCGAACGACTCTTATGTCATCACGCTCGATGATATTACCGATCTCGTGATTGCACAGCGTTCGACTGCCTGGGCGGATGTGGCGCGTCGCATCGCCCATGAGATCAAGAACCCGCTGACCCCTATCCAATTGTCGGCGGAGCGGCTGAAGCGCCGTTACGGCAAGCAGATCGACGAGAATGACCGGGCGGTCTTCGACCAGTGCACGGACACGATCGTCCGGCAGGTCGGCGATATCGGTCGCATGGTCGACGAGTTCTCCTCGTTTGCTCGCATGCCCAAGCCTTCGAAGGAAATCACCGATCTTCGCGGCATCCTGAAGGACTCGATCTTCCTGCGCGAAATGGGCACGACCCATGTCGATTTCATCCGCGAACTCGGCGACGAACCGCTCAACGGCCTGTTCGACGGTCGCATGCTCGGTCAGGCTTTCGGTAATCTCGTCAAGAATGCCGTCGAAGCGATCGAGATGGTGCCGGCCGACGAGGAGCGTGACGGGCGAAAGGTGATGGTGCGCTCCGGCTTTGACAAGGCACGCGATCTGTTCGTGGTGGATGTGATCGACAACGGCGTCGGACTGCCGACCGAGAACCGTCACCGGATACTCGAACCCTATATGACGATGCGCGAAAAGGGCACAGGGCTCGGCCTCGCCATCGTCAAGAAGATCATTGAAGAACATGGGGGGCAGCTCGAACTGCACGACGCCCCTGCCGATTTCGATCATGGCAAGGGCGCCATGATCAGGGTGCTTTTGCCGCATGTCGATGCGGTCGACGCGCCCGTGAAAGATAAAGACAAGGAAGTAGCTTATGGCGTCTGACATTCTGGTCGTCGATGACGAGGCGGATATCCGCGAGATCGTTTCGGGCATCCTCTCCGACGAGGGCCACGAGACACGGATGGCGTATGACAGCGACAGTGCTCTGGCGGCGATTTCCGACCGCGTGCCGCGGCTGGTTTTCCTCGACATCTGGATGCAGGGCTCGAAGCTCGATGGCCTGGCATTGCTGGACGAGATCAAGAGCCGCCATCCCGATCTGCCGGTGGTGATGATCTCCGGTCACGGTAATGTCGAAACGGCGGTTTCCGCAATCAAACGCGGCGCCTTCGATTTCATCGAAAAGCCGTTCAAGGCCGACCGCCTGATCCTGATCGCCGAGCGGGCACTGGAAAACTCCAAGCTCAAGCGCGAGGTTTCCGAGCTTAAGAAGCGCACGGGTGACGCGGCCGAACTGGTCGGAACCTCGGTTGCCGTCTCCCAGCTTCGCCAGACGATTGAAAAGGTAGCTCCGACCAACAGCCGCATCATGATTCTCGGTCCTTCCGGCTCAGGCAAGGAACTCGTTGCCCGGATGATCCATCGCAAGTCGTCGCGCGCGACAGGTCCTTTCGTGGCGCTGAACGCTGCAACGATCACGCCCGACCGGATGGAGATCGCGCTTTTCGGCACCGAGGGGACGCCCGGCCAGCCGCGCAAGATTGGCGCGCTGGAAGAGGCGCATCGCGGCATTCTCTATCTCGACGAAATCGGCGAGATGCCGCGCGAGACGCAGAACAAGATCCTGCGCGTCCTCGTCGATCAGCAGTTCGAACGTGTTGGCGGTTCGAAGCGGGTGAAGGTCGATGTCCGTATCATTTCCTCGACCGCCTACAATCTGGAGAGCCTGATTTCCGAAGGTGCCTTCCGTGAGGATCTCTATCACCGTCTCGCAGTCGTGCCGGTCAAGGTTCCGGCTCTGGCAGAGCGACGCGAAGATATTCCCTTCCTCGTCGACATGTTCATGAGGCAGGTTTCCGAACAGGCAGGTATCCGCCCGCGCAAGATTGGCGACGATGCCATGGCCGTCCTGCAGGCGCATGACTGGCCGGGCAATATCCGCCAGTTGCGCAACAATATCGAGCGGCTGATGATTCTCGCGCGCACGGATGGCCCGGATACGGCGATCTCCGCAGATATGTTGCCGACCGACCTCGGAGACATGCTGCCGAAGGTCTCGTCGAAGGGGGATGTGCACATCATGACGCTTCCGCTGCGAGAGGCGCGTGAAATGTTCGAGCGCGATTACCTGATCGCTCAGATCAACCGTTTCGGCGGTAACATTTCGCGCACCGCCGAATTCGTCGGCATGGAGCGCTCGGCGCTGCATCGCAAGCTGAAATCGCTTGGCGTCTAATGCCTTTGTGTGATTGCCGGGGTCGCATCAGTGCGGCTCCGATTGGCGCCTGTCGCGGGCGTCATGCAAAGCCACCTAAATCTGCATTCCAATCGTTTCAATCGATGGAATAACATTGCTGTAGGGTAGTGAGGCAGTGTCGCATCGAATATGCGCGACGCCTTTTTCGAGATTGCGGAAAAGACGCCGATTTGGTAACCAGACTTGTGGGGGAAGGGAAACACGGGGCGTTTCTCCATCATCTCTTATCACGTGAGATCATTATCCCGGCAGATTGCCGGCAAGAAAGAAAGAATCGGCGCCATGGCGGAACGTTCTCAGAACCTGCAGGATTTATTTCTCAATACAGTCCGAAAGCAGAAGATTTCCCTGACTATATTCCTCATCAACGGGGTCAAGCTCACGGGAGTCGTAACATCCTTCGACAATTTCTGCGTGCTTCTTCGTCGTGACGGGCACTCCCAGCTCGTGTATAAGCACGCGATCTCGACCATCATGCCGGGTCAGCCGATGCAGATGTTCGAGACCGAAGAAAACGCAGCCTAAGGATAGAGACAGATTTCTACCCGAGATACGTCTAACGAATCGCTCGTCCCGGAAGCCGAAAAGCACCGGGACGATATGCGCGCCGTGGTCGTCGTGCCGGTGCTTAAGCAGACGCGCGCCCGCGGCAGCCAGAGCGACACACCGATCGTCGCCGCGCCTAAGAGATCCAACGAAGCACGGCTGGAAGAGGCGACAGGGCTTGCCCGCGCCATCGATCTCGATGTCGTCGAGGGCCTGATCGTTTCTGTCAATCAGCCGCGTCCAGCGACCCTGATGGGATCCGGCAAGATCGATGAAATCAAGGCGCTTCTCGACGAGAAGGACGCCGGCCTCGTGATCGTCGATCATCCGCTGACGCCGGTGCAGCAGCGCAATCTCGAAAAAGAACTGAATGCCAAGGTCATCGACCGCACCGGCCTGATCCTCGAGATCTTCGGCCGTCGCGCTTCCACCAAGGAAGGCACGCTGCAGGTGGACCTGGCGCACCTGAATTACCAGAAAGGCCGTCTGGTTCGGTCCTGGACCCACCTTGAGCGCCAGCGTGGCGGTGGCGGGTTCATGGGCGGTCCGGGTGAAACCCAGATCGAAGCCGACCGTCGTCTGTTGCAGGACCGTATCGTCAAGCTGGAGCGCGAGCTGGAGCAGGTCGTTCGTACCCGCCAGCTTCACCGCGCCAAGCGCCGCAAGGTGCCGCATCCGATCGTGGCGCTGGTCGGTTATACCAATGCCGGCAAGTCGACGCTGTTCAACCGCATTACCGGTGCCGGTGTTCTGGCCGAAGACATGCTGTTCGCGACGCTTGATCCGACATTGCGCCGGATGAAGCTGCCGCATGGCCGCACCGTCATCCTGTCCGATACCGTCGGTTTCATCTCCGACCTTCCGACCCATCTGGTCGCCGCCTTCCGGGCTACACTGGAAGAGGTGCTGGAAGCCGATCTCATCCTGCATGTGCGCGACATGTCCGATCCGGACAATGCCGCCCAGTCGCATGACGTCTTGCGCATTCTCGCCGATCTCGGCATCGATGAGAAGGAAAGCTCCGAGCGCATCATCGAAGTGTGGAACAAGATCGACCGGCTCGATCCGGAAACCCATGACGCGCTGTTCGAACGTGCCAAGGGCCGCGACAACATCATGGCGCTATCGGCAATCACGGGCGAGGGTCTCGACCCGCTGATGGACGAGATCGCCAAGCGGCTTTCGGGTGTTCTCACCGAGACCTCGATCACCATTCCCGCGGACAAGCTTGCGCTCGTTTCCTGGGTTTACGGCAATTCGATCGTCGATGGCCGCGAGGACAACGAGGACGGTTCGGTGACGATGGATGTTCGCATGTCGGAAGCACAGGCCACGGAACTGGAGCGCCGGCTTGGCAATGGGCCGAAGCGCGATAAGGAAGACTGGGAGCGGTAACCTGGTTGCTGCCGTCATCCTCGGGCTCGGGTTGAACCCAAGGAGAAGGACGCAAGCCGCTCTGGGATTTCTATCTCCTGATCTCTAAGGATGAGTTTTGCCGGAAACGGTTCGTCGGCCTCGTTCCCTCGTCCCGCATGCGGGGAGAGGGTTAGGTTGAGGGCAGCTATGCTTGCGTTGTACCCGGCCGCTCGCTTTGGCTCGCGGCGTTCGTCACTGCAATCGATTCACGGGATCGATTGCTCGGGCTTGCGCCCGACCGTTCCTCACCCCACAAACGCCCGTTCGATGACGAACTCGCTCGGCTTGTTGTTGGCGCCTTCGGTCAGGCCTGCCTTTTCGAGCAGCTCCTTGGTGTCCTTCAGCATTGCAGCCGAGCCGCAGATCATGCCGCGGTCAACGGCCGGGTCGAGCGGGGGCACGCCGAGGTCGGAGAACATTTTGCCGTTCTCGATCAGGTCGGTGATGCGGCCCTGGAACGGGTAGTCTTCGCGGGTAACCGTCGAATAAAGCTTGAGCTTGTCGCCGACCAGTTCAGAGAGGAACTCGTGGTTCCTGATCTCTTCCATCAGGTCCTGGCCGTATTTGAGCTCGGAGACTTCGCGGCAGGTATGGGTGAGGATGACTTCCTCGAATTTCTCATAGGTTTCCGGGTCACGGATGAGGCTCGCAAAAGGTGCAATACCTGTGCCGGTCGAGAACATGTAGAGACGCTTGCCGGGGGTGAGCGCATCGAGCACCAGCGTGCCGGTCGGCTTCTTGCGCATCAGTACGGTATCGCCCGGTTTGATCTTCTGCAGATGCGAGGTCAGCGGGCCATCAGGCACCTTGATCGAGAAGAATTCCAGTTCCTCGTCCCAGGCCGGGCTTGCGATCGAATAGGCGCGATAGATCGGCTTTTCGCCGACCATCAGGCCGATCATGGCAAATTCACCCGAGCGGAAACGGAAGCCAGCCGGGCGCGTCATGCGGAAACGGAACAGCCTGTCGGTATAGTGCTGCACGTCCAGCACCGTCTCGGCATAAACGCCATCCGGGATCTTTATGGCAAATTCTTCGTTTTTTGCAGGAGCATTCATCGCGATCGGTCTTCCAGTCTCATCGTTCTGACAGCGAGATATACTATCAAGCTGCTCATTTGAAGGCATCCCCGCCCATTGTCGCGGAAAGCATAGAAAATATGCGTCCGAAAGTCACCTTTAGCCTTCCCGTTTCCGGGAGAGTGTCAGGCCGAGCGGCGACGCCAGCTGTAACCTTCTCCCGCTTCGGCGTGACGGGATGTCGGCTGGTAATGCACGGCGATGCCGGGCAGACGTCCTTCCGACAGACGCTTCAGCGCCGTGGCGTTGGTGACTGCAAAGCTGTCTATGCCACAACGCAGCATCAACGGCACCTGATCGATCAGCACATCGCCGACAGCACGCAATTCGTTCCTGTAGGACAGGCGATCGCGCAAGAGCGAGGCGTGGCTGAAAGCGCGGCCATCGTTGAAGGCCGGGAAATCCACCGCAACGATCTCGATGCGATAGAGATAGGGCTCCAGTTTGGTGACGTCATCGGCAGGCCTGATCACAACGCCGAGGCCGACATCATTGCTGGCCTCCGCTTTCTCGATAAACTGATCGAGTGGCAGAAGCGCTTTCTGCTCGCCTTCGGCCTTCACCTCGTCGGTTTCGATCACCCATGGATCGTTCTCGACGAAACCGGTCTCTCTCCAGATCTTCGTCATCACGCTGCCTCCGCCTTGGCTTCACCATAGAGCGCATCCTTGAACGGCTGCGGTCCGACACGGCGATAGGCCGCAAGGAATGTCTCTTCCTTGCCCTGGCGCAGTCCGAGATAGGTGTCGACGATGGTTTCTATCGCGTCCGTCACCTTGGAAGGCTCAAAACCGCGACCAATGATTTCGCCGATCGAGGTATGCTCGTCGCCGGAACCGCCAAGCGTGATCTGGTAGAGTTCGGCACCCTTCTTTTCCACACCCAGAAGGCCGATATGGCCGACATGGTGGTGGCCGCAGGCGTTGATGCAGCCGGAGATCTTGATCTTCAATTCGCCGATTTCGGCCTGACGCTCGGGCGCGCCGAAACGGGTGGAGATTTCCTGGGCTACCGGGATCGAACGAGCGTTCGCCAGGGCGCAGTAGTCCAGGCCGGGACAGGCAATGATATCGGTGATCAGGTCGGAGTTTGCCGTTTCCAGCCCATGCGCGGTCAGAGCGCGATAGAGCGGTTCCAGATCGGCCAGAGCCACATGCGGGAAGATGACATTCTGTTCGTGGCTGATGCGGATCTCGTCATTGGCGAATTCTTCCGCCAGATCTGCGATCACATCCATCTGCACGTCGGATGCGTCACCCGGAATGCCGCCGATCGGTTTCAGCGAAATCGTCACCATGCCGTAGTCGGGGTGCTTGTGCGGCTGAACGTTCTGGTTGACCCAACGGGCAAAGGCCTCGTCCTGCTTCTTCCAGCCGGCGAGTTGTGCCCAGCCTTCGCTGCGCTCGGGCAGAGCCGGCGGGGCGAAATAAGCTGCAATGGCCGCGACATCGGCTTCCGGCAGTTTCAGTTCTGTTTCCTGCAGATGGGCGAATTCCTCTTCCACCTGCCGGCTCAGTTCCTCGACGCCGGTCTCGTGCACGAGGATCTTGATGCGCGCCTTGTACTTGTTGTCGCGGCGGCCGTGCAGGTTGTAAACGCGCATGATCGCGGTGATATAGGAGAGCAAATCCTGCTCGGGCAGGAAGTCATTGATCTTCTTGGCAATCAGCGGCGTGCGGCCCTGTCCGCCACCGACATAGACGGCAAAGCCGATCTCACCCTTGTCGTTCTTCTTCAGATGCAGGCCGATGTCGTGGACCTGGATCGCGGCGCGGTCGCGCTCGGCTCCGGTCACGGCGATCTTGAATTTGCGCGGCAGGAAGGAGAATTCCGGATGGACCGAAGACCACTGGCGCAGGATTTCCGCATAGGGGCGGGGATCCGCTACTTCGTCCGCTGCCGCGCCGGCAAAATGGTCAGCCGTGACATTGCGAATGCAGTTGCCCGATGTCTGCAGCGCATGCATTTCGACGCTTGCCAGTTCGGCCAGGATATCCGGCGTGTCCGACAGTTTCGGCCAGTTGTACTGGATGTTCTGACGGGTGGTGAAATGACCGTAACCGCGGTCATATTTGCGGGCGATATGCGCCAGCATGCGCATCTGCTTCGAGTTCAGCGTGCCATAGGGGATGGCCACGCGCAGCATATAGGCGTGAAGCTGGAGATAAACGCCGTTCATCAGGCGCAACGGCTTGAACGCATCCTCGGCGAGTTCGCCGGAAAGGCGGCGCTCGACCTGATCGCGAAACTGTTCCACGCGGCTCGAAACAAAGGCGTGGTCGAATTCATCGTAACGATACATGGGGGTCCCGGAACTCTTAAGTGTCAGACTGCGATGAAGGCCGCGTCGGCTTTGCCATAGCCGCTCGCATAATTCATTGTGGGGCCGGCGGCGCGGATACGCTCGCGAAGGCGGGTCGGCCAGAGCACGCCATTGGTCTCCTCGACATCGATCACGGCGACATCGACGACCTTGTTGTCGGCGAAGTCGCGCTTGCCGATCGCTTCCAGAGAGGCCGCGGCTTCCGCGTGGCGGGCGACCAGTGCATCCTGCAGGTTTTCCGTCCAGTGACCTGCGGCATCCAGCCAGACGGCGATACCATCGGAAAGGCGGTTGGCGGTCAGAACCTTGTCGGTCATTGCTGCATTCCTTTTTCCTGGCCTTGTTCTTGGCCCGCATATTGCTGAGCGCGGACGGATTTTCTGAAGGCGGAGAGCGGTTCGGATTTGTCGAAATTCGCGCCGGCGACGGCTTCGCCGATGATCACCATGACCGGTCCGTCGAGGTCGTCACGAGCTTCCAGCGACGGCAATTCACTCAAGACGCCATGAAAGAGCTTGCGGTCGGTGCGGCTGGCATTCTCGATCACGGCAACGGTCGTGTCACGGCTCAAGCCTGCATCCATCAGGCGTTCGGAGACAGAGGCTGCGACCGTACGGCCCATATAGACGGCGATCGTGGCGCCGGAGATAGCAAGGCTGGCCCAGTCCGGCAGCACATCGCCGGTCAGGTCATGGCCGGTGGTGAAGATAAGCGAGGAGGCGACGCCACGTAAGGTCAACGGCAGGTCGAAATCGGCGGCTGCGGCGAAAGCCGAAGTGATGCCGGGCACGATTTCATAAGCGATTCCGGCTTCCCGAAGGGCGGCCATTTCCTCGCCGGCGCGGCCGTAAACCAGCGGGTCACCGGATTTCAGCCGCACGACGCGCTTGCCCTGGCGACCGAGATCGACCAGCAGGCGGTTGATCTCGTCCTGGCTCTTGGAATGACAGTTCTTGCGCTTGCCGACCGAAAGGCGCTCGGCATCGCGACGGCCCATGTCGACGATCGCCTGTGGTACCAGCGCGTCATAAACGATCGCATCGGCTTCCATCAGCACGCGCTGGGCTCGGAGTGTCAGCAGATCCTCTGCACCGGGTCCGGCACCGACCAGCCAGATCTTGCCTTCTGCCTGTCCCGAGGTCGACAGAAGCGTATTGGCAGCGCGACGGGCTGAGGCATGGTCGTTTGCTTCAATCGCATCTGCGACGTCGCCCGAGAAGAAGCGGCGCCAGAAGATGCGGCGGGAGACGCCGCGCGGCACCAGACGCTCTGCGGCATCGCGGTAATCGGCGGCCAGATTTGCAAGCCGACCAAGCGACGGTGACAGCATCTGGTCGATGCGGGCACGGATCATCTGCGCCAGAACCGGGCCGGCACCCTCGGTGCCGATGGCGATGGCAACAGGTGCGCGGTTGACGAGCGCCGGCGTGAAGAAGTCGCAATAGTCGGGCTGGTCCACGGCATTTGCCGGGATCTTTTCTGCACGGGCGGCGGTGACGATTGCCTGATCCTGCTCTGCCTCGCCGGTTGCAGCGAAAACCAGTACGGCACCCTTTACCTGCTCGACGGAGAATTCGGCGCGGATGACCTCGATATCCTGCGCATCGAGCCAGGCAGCATAATCCGCTTCCGGCTTGTCGGCATAGGCAACGATACCGGCATCGGTATTTCTGAGCAGGCGGGCTTTGGCATAGGCTTCGTCGCCGTTGCCGAAGACTGCCACGGTCTTTCCATGTACACGGAAAAAGGCCGGGAAGACTGACAGGCGTTGATGGCTGGCTGACATGCGGTTATCCTGAAACATATGACAGGAATATCCACAATCGAACGCAGGTTTTGAAGAAATGGATATGCGAAGTGGATTGGCCGCGGGTATTTCTGTTTCTCAATCAACCTGTTCTTGAGCAAAAGCCACCGCAGAGGATATTTCTCCAGTATTTCTGTAGATTACCAGGTTTTTACCTCGATCGGTCCGATCCTCGTTATAAATTGCCTAGACATACCAGCCATAAAGAGCCTCCATGACCACTGCCGCCACACTCGCCCCCCGGCTTCTCGACGTCATCGAACACGACATCCTGCCGCTTACGCAAGCGGGTGTCGCTGCCGGAAACAAGGTGTTCGGGGCCGCGATCCTGAAGAAGTTCGATCTGTCGCTGGTGATCGCCGAGACCAACAACGAGCTTGAAAATCCACTCTGGCATGGTGAGGTCCACACGCTGAAACGCTTTTATGAAAAGACTTCAGGACTTTCCACCAAGGATTTGATTTTCCTGTCTACTCATGAACCGTGCACGATGTGTATGTCGGCGATCACTTGGGCCGGTTTCGACAATTTCTATTCCTTTTTCAGCCATGAGGATTCGCGCGATGCATTTGCCATCCCGCATGATCTGAAGATCCTGAAAGAGGTGTTCGGGCTGGAGCCCGGCGGTTATCGCCGGTCGAATGCATTCTGGAACTCATATTTCATTGCCGATCTGGTGGAGACCGAGCAAGACCCGCTGCGGCAGCAGTTGCGAGATCAGACTGCACGGATCAAACAGACCTATCAGCGCCTTTCGGACAGCTACCAGTCCGGCAAGGGCGAAAACGACATACCGCTCAACTGAGCGCCCAAGGATATTTCACGATGGAAGCTTCAAAGGATATTTCGCGCCTGATCGAGATCATGGCGGCGCTGCGTACGCCCGTCACCGGCTGCCCCTGGGATCTGGAGCAGGATTTCGCGTCGATCAAGCCCTATACGATCGAGGAGGCCTATGAGGTCGCCGACGCGATCGAGCGCAACGATATGGACGATCTCTGCGAGGAACTGGGTGACCTTCTGCTGCAGGTGGTCTTTCATGCCCGCATGGCGGAAGAGGCCGGCGACTTTGCCTTCGGCGACGTGGTCGAAGCTGTGACCAGAAAGATGATCCGCCGGCATCCGCATGTGTTTGCCCGTTCCGATGCCGATACGCCCGGTGCGGTGAAAATCCAGTGGGACGAGATCAAACAGGAGGAGAAACTTGAGCGGGCCGAACGGCGCGCCGCCCGCGGCATCACCGAGGATTTCAAGGCCGGTTTTCTCGGGTCGGTGCATCGCAGCCAGCCGGCGCTGACCGAAGCGCTGAAACTGCAGGAGCGCGCTGCAAAGGTCGGCTTCGACTGGGCGCAGCCGGAACCGATCCTCGACAAGATCGAGGAGGAGGTGCGGGAGTTGCGTGAGGCCCTGCAGGCAGGCCATCCGGAGAAGGTGAGTGACGAGCTTGGCGACCTGATCTTCGCGATGGTCAATATCGGCCGTCATGTCGGCTCGGATCCGGAAAATTCATTGCGCGGGACGAACACGAAATTCCGTCGCCGGTTCAATCATATAGAGACGGAACTTGCCAATTCAGGCGAGAGCCTTGAGGCTGCGTCTCTGGAGCGCATGGAAGACCTGTGGCAGGCAGCCAAAGCCATAGAACGGCAGCTGGGTTGAGCGCGTGAAAGCCGCCATCGGGATCATGCCATGAAGCTTGAAGGGTTGGAAATCGCCATCGCCGGTGCCGGTATCGGCGGGTTGTCGCTCGCGACGATGCTGGCGCGGCGCGGGGCAAAAGTCGTTGTCTACGACCAGATGACGGCACCGCAGCCGATCGGCTCGGGTTTTGTGCTCCAGCCGACCGGGCTGGCAGTGCTGAAAGCGATGGGGCTGCATGATGCGATCGCGGCACGCGGCCAGGTGATTACCCGCATGCACGGGGCTCTAGCGAAGAACGGATCATCCAAGCCAGGCAAGACGGTGCTGGAGATCAGCTATCCGGGAGATGGCCACGGGATTGCGGTCCAGCGTGTGGCCTTGTTCGATCTCTTGTTCTCGGCGGCAATCACGGCAGGTGTCCGGTTCGAAACGAATGCGAGAACAACCAATGTCATCGAAGGCAGCAGACCGGCGCTGACGCTCGATGGCGGCCGTGCAACGCCGTCGGCCGATCTTGTTGTCGATGCCATGGGGGCCAGTTCGCCGATCGGCCACGATCCGGCGAGGGAGCTGAAATATGGTGCGCTCTGGGCGACGGTGCCATGGCCGGAATGCGGACCTTTTCATCCCCACGAGCTGGAGCAGCGTTACGAACGCGCGAGCCATATGGCCGGTGTCCTGCCGGTCGGGACGGCGAAGGACGGAGCGGCGCCGATGGCGACCTTCTTCTGGAGCCTGCGCAACCGTGACATCGATGCGTGGCGCAATGCCGGTCGGGAAGCGTGGCTGGAGCGGGTGAATGCGCTCTGGCCGCAGGCCCTACCGCTTGCAGAGGCCGCCGAGCCTGTGCATGCCCGCTATCGTCATCACACACGAAAGCCTGTGGCGGGGCGCGGTGTCATCCGCATCGGCGATGCATGGCATGCTACAAGCCCGCAGCTGGGGCAGGGCGCCAATATGGCGATGATCGATGCCGCTTCGCTGGCTTCTGCGCTTTCCCGGGCGCCGTCGATCGACGAAGCCTTCGCGCTGCATCTGCGTCAGCGTGGGCCGCATGTCTGGCTATACCAGACGCTCAGCCTCGTGCTGACGCCGTTTTATCAGTCCGACAGCCGCATCTTGCCGGCCATGCGCGATATCGCCATCGGTCCGACGACGCGGATGCCGCTGGTGCGGCAGCTCGTCAGCCGGTTGGTCACAGGCGATTTCCTAAGCCCGATCAAACGGATCGGGCTTGAGGACTTTTAGGCATCGTTTCAGGCAGGCCGAAGCGTGAAAACGGTCAGCTCCGAGGGCACACCTAGCCGCAGGGCAAAGCCGATCCACAAAGCCGTGCCGTTATTGACGTAAAGCTGCATGTCGCCGACATCGTAACGGCCCGAGACGAAACCGTTGTTGAAGCGCGCGACCAGCCGGTCCATGCCGAGGATCATGCCGCCATGGGTATGGCCGGAAAGCTGCAAATCGGCCCCTGCTTCGGCTGCAAGGCGCGCATTGCGTGGTTGATGGTCTAGGAGAATGACCGGTGCTTCCGGCGGCGCACCGGCCAAAGCCTTTGCGACATCCGGGCCTTCGAGGCCGAAGCGGGTGGCGTTGACATCGTTGACGCCGGCAAGCGTCAGCTTCCCTTCTCCGCGCGACAACAGAACATGGCTGTTGGAGATGGTCTTCAGGCCGAGCTCCTGATATTTCGCCATCCAGCCGTCATGGCCGAAGTAATATTCGTGATTGCCCGGGATGGTATAGACGCCATCGGTGGCTCTCAGCTTTGCCAAGGGTGCAACGTCAGCCGTACGGGCCTGCAGATCGCCGTCGATCAGATCGCCGGTGATGACGATCAGATCGGCATTCTGGGCATTGGCTCTTGCGACCGTCTCTTCGACCCAGGGCGCCTGGAACAGGCGGCTGATATGCAGGTCGGTGAGCTGGATCATCCGGTAGCCATCGAATTCCGTCGGCAGATTGCGGATCCTGATCTCGACTTCCTTGACCGAGGGAACGCGGATCGCCTGGGAAACGGCAAAGGCTGCCAGCGACATGGTGAGGATGCCGACGCCGTAACGCAGCCGGGGGGCGATCGAGAGGCGCCGGCGTTTCAAGGTCGCGATTGCCAATGCAACGATGTCGATTGCGAGCTGGCAGACGGCAGTCAGCAATATGAAGCCTGACAGCCAGTTCGCCAAGATCATCGCCACCCGCGGCACTTCTGGCGAGAACATCGTACCGAAGACGAGAAGGCTGATCAGGCTATGCTGGAACACCACCATCAGGATGACGGCTAAGAACCCCTTAAGCCAGTTGGGCCAGGGCAGAGGATAAATGAAACGGGCAACGACATAGAGGCAAAGGAGGGCTTTGAAGAGATGAAACAAGGCGGGATGCTCTGGGTCTTGGGAGAAGGAACCCTCTCTTCTTCGACTTCGCCGCCCAACTCAACTGCCCAGACCAATCGACTGACGCGATTTTGATCGCGTGGGGATCAGGTTGAAACTTCCGGCAGTGATCAATCCCGCTTGATCGTCAGCAGCAGATCCCACATGTCCGCACCGGTTTCGAAGACGGCAGCGTTGGCGGCATAGCCCTGTTCGGCCGTCATCACGTCGATCATTTCGCCCGCCGGATCGACGTCGTAGCCGGGCGTGGAAGCATTGGCGATATTGTTCGCAGCCGTATTGAGGCGCTGGGATTGCGTCTGCATACCAGCGACAGAAATGCTCATTGCTGCAGAAATTGTCATGGCCTTGCCTTCATCATCGTTCGCTATCGTTATGAAGGACAGGCGCGAATGAAGGGTGAAGGGACAGGGTTAAGTCCCGGCGCCGTTTATCCCGGCTCCTGTGTCGATCAGGGACATCCTTCTCAGGGCGCACTTGTTTCCGATGAGGAGAGGTCCCCATAATGGCCGCATTCCTCGTCAAAACATCCGGCTCATGCCGATCCGGTCGACCACATGGTTCGATCGGAAATCGGGAGAAGTGCCAGATTTAGGGATTGCCCTAAAAACGCACGGGACTATGTCGGTATTGCACTGCAATATTTCCGATGCCGGCTGAAGGAGCTGTTCATGGCGGGTAAAGCAGCAATTCAGAGAATCATCGGAATAGATCTGACCCGGTCGGTCGCCATCTTTTTCGCCATGCTCAGCCATGTCTGGGTCGTCACCAACATGGACACATTCTGGAGCGGTCCTTCGGCGGATTTCCTGCGCGCGCTGATGGCGCTCGCCACCCCCACATTCATCCTGTTGTTCGGCACGATGCTCGAGATCGTCTATCGGCCTAGATTCGTTGCCGGTGAGCAGGAACGGGTCGCCGTGCGGCTGTTTTCCCGCGCGATACAGTGCTGGCTTCTCTATTGCGTCTCGGTCTTCGTTCTTTACCTGTTTGCCGACGGTTATTCGCTGAAATTTTCGCTGGCGACGATGATGCTGATCGGTGTCACGCCCTTCACCGATATCCTCAAATTCTATGCCGTCGTGCTTTTCCTGGCGCCCTTCCTCTTGTGGCTGCGCTGCAGGGTCGGCTTGCTGCCGCTCGTGGTCATGGCGCTTATCGTTCATGCCGCCCATCCGGTCATCCGCGGGCTTCCAAGCCCACTCGATTTCCATCTGGGTATGTATGCCGAACGGGTCGTGACATTCCTCTTCGGTGTCGGTGATGCCAGACTCGGCGGTCCGTCGATCCTGCATGGAACAAGCCTGATCATCGCGGGCATGGCATTCGGTCGGCTGATTGCGGGAGATCGAGCTCGTCAGTCCCAGAAGCCGGCAATCGGCGTCGTCACAAGGGCGTCCTACCTTCTGGGTGGCTCGGCTGTGGTGATCGCTCTCGGTATTCTTTTCTACGACGAGAAGTCCTTGGCGGAACTCGGCGACATGTCGCTGCGGATGGATAGCGATCCGCTCTATTTCGCCGCCGGCCTATGCGGTGCGATTGCCATGACGAGCCTTGCAGTGCTTCTCACCCAGCGCCTCTCACCGGAGGTGAAGCAGCGGCTGGAAAAGCCGGTGTTTTTCGGACGCACCAGTCTCTTCACCTTCGCTTTCGGCAACATGATCCTCTACGCTTGGCCTGGTGAGCCGTATACTCTGCAATCTGCCGTATTCCAGGTAGTTCTGATCAGTATCGCGATCACGCTGCTCAGCTACCTGTTCGATATGGAAGTGCGACGGGGCGGCACGCTGGCGGCTGTCGTCAAATGGATGCAGGCCAGGATCACGTCACTGGTGAACATGCTGGTGGGTTGGAGAACGCCGCGCGTGAGGCAGGCCTGACGACTATTGCTTCAGGCCGCCTTCAATTTCCGCAGAAGGGTTTCCAGTTCCTCTGACTCGGGAAGCGGCGTCGAAAGACCGGATTTCAGGTTGTTGCGGTCGCCGAGTTCGAACTGATACCAGTTCATCAGCCCCGATGCGATAGCCTGGGCCTGCTCGCTTTCAGGCGATACATCGTTCTCCTCGCACCAGGCTTCCAGAAACCGCTGCAGAAGCTCGAGATCATCCGATCCGAGTACGATGTTAGACGAAACCCTATCCTGTAACATTTCTGTCCTCACAACCATGCTGGAGCTTCCGAAGAGCTTTGTGTCGCTGCGGGTTCGGAAGCAGGAGAGTGCCTTTAGGACATGGCACCCATCGAACACATCTGATCATCCTCGATGCATCCGGCCTTGTGCCTATAATGCGCAACGGCGCAAATGGTTCATTTTGATACAGAAAAGGCGGCCAGAGGCCGCCTTTTCCAATCGTTTTGTACCTGTCCGATTACTCGGCGGCTTCCGCATAATCTTCCAGCGGAGGGCAGGAGCATACGAGGTTGCGGTCGCCATAGACGTTGTCGATACGGTTGACCGACGACCAGTATTTGTCGACGCGGAACGAGCCGGGCGGGAAGCAGGCCTGTTCTCTGGAGTAGGGGCGATCCCACTCGCCGACGAGGTCTTCCACCGTATGCGGAGCATTCTTCAGCGGGTTGTTCAGCTTGTCGGCGCGGCCTTCCTCGATGTCGCGGGCTTCCTCGCGGATCGCCAGCATTGCTTCGCAGAAGCGGTCGAGTTCAGCCTTGGTTTCCGACTCCGTCGGCTCGATCATCAGCGTGCCGGCAACCGGCCAGCTCATGGTCGGGGCGTGGAAACCGCAATCGATCAGGCGCTTTGCCACGTCGTCCACTGTCACGCCTGCAGAGGCGTTGAGCGGACGGGTGTCGATGATGCATTCATGCGCCACGCGGCCGGTTTCCGACTTGTAGAGCACGTCATAGGCGCCCTTGAGGCGGGCTGCGATATAGTTGGCGTTGAGGATCGCCACCTTGGTCGCCTGCATCAGGCCTTCGCCGCCCATCATCAGGCAGTAGGACCAGGAGATCGGCAGGATCGACGGCGAGCCGAACGGAGCAGCCGAAACCGCACCTTCACGACCGTCGCTTGCGACATGACCCGGCAGGTAAGGAGCAAGATGCGCCTTGACGCCGATCGGGCCCATGCCGGGACCGCCGCCGCCATGCGGGATGCAGAAGGTCTTGTGCAGGTTGAGGTGCGAAACGTCGGAGCCGATGTCGCCGGGTCGGGCGAGGCCGACCATGGCGTTCATGTTGGCGCCGTCGAGATAGACCTGACCACCATGCTTGTGGGTGATGTCGCAGATTTCCTTGACCGTTTCCTCGAACACGCCATGCGTGGACGGGTAGGTGATCATGCAGCAGGAAAGGTTTGCGGCATGTTCTTCGGCCTTCAAGCGGAAATCGTCGATATCGATATCGCCGTTGTCGCGAACCTTGACGACCACGACCTTCATGCCGACCATCTGTGCAGAGGCCGGGTTGGTGCCGTGGGCGGAGGTCGGGATCAGGCAGACGTTGCGATGCGTGTCGCCATTGGCAATGTGGTAATTGCGGATGGTGAGCAGGCCTGCATATTCACCCTGCGCGCCCGAGTTGGGCTGCATGGAGAAGGCGTCGTAACCGGTAACCTGGCAGAGCTTTTCCGACAGGTCGTCGATCATTTCCTTGTAGCCGAGCGCCTGGTCGACAGGAACGAACGGATGGATATCCGAAAATTCCGGCCAGGTGATCGGCAGCATTTCCGCTGTCGCATTGAGTTTCATCGTGCAGGAGCCGAGCGGGATCATCGCACGGTCGAGCGCGAGGTCACGGTCCGATAGGCGGCGGATGTAGCGGGTCATCTCGCTTTCGGCGCGATTCATGTGGAAGATCGGATGGGTCATGTAATCCGATTTTCTCAGCAGCGCGTTCGGCAGGCGGTATTCGACTTCGAAATCCGAAACCTTGAAATTGCCGCCGAATGCGCGCCAGACGGCTTCCAGCGTCACTGGCCGGGTGCGTTCGTCAAGCGACATGCCGATCTTCGTCTCGCCGACCTTGCGCAGGTTGACGCCTTCGGCGACGGCTGCGCGCAGGATCAGGCCCTGCATGTGGCCGACTTCGACGGTGATCGTGTCGAAGAAGGTGTCCGGCTCGATTTTGTAGCCGAGCTTTTCCAGGCCCTTGGCCATCAGCACGGCCTTCTTGTGGACCTGCTGGGCGATCGCTTTCAGGCCCTGCGGGCCGTGGAAGACGCCGTACATCGAGGCCATGACGGCGAGCAGAACCTGCGCGGTGCAGATGTTCGACGTCGCCTTTTCGCGGCGGATATGCTGTTCGCGGGTCTGCAGCGACAGGCGATAGGCACGGTTGCCGCGCGCATCGACGGAAACGCCGACAAGACGGCCGGGCATGGCGCGCTTGTGGGCATCCTTGACGGCCATGTAAGCGGCGTGCGGACCGCCGTAGCCGACCGGAACGCCGAAGCGCTGCGAGGAGCCGATAGCGATATCCGCGCCCATCTCACCCGGAGACTTCAAAAGCGTCAGCGCCAGAAGATCGGCGGCAACGGCAGCAAGCGCGCCGGTCTGGTGCAGGCGGGAGATCAGGCCGGTGAAGTCACGGACTTCGCCGTGGGTGCCCGGATACTGGAAGATCGCGCCAAACACGTCGACCGGGTCGAGATCGGTCATCGGATCGCCGATGATGACGGTCCAGCCGAGCGGCGCGGCGCGGGTTTCGATCAGGGCGATGGTCTGCGGATGGCAGGCCTTGTCGACGAAGAATGCGGTTGCCTTGGTCTTCGCCTGGCGCTGGCAGAGCGCCATGGCTTCGGCAGCCGCGGTCGCCTCATCGAGAAGCGAGGCGTTGGCGACGTCGAGACCGGTCAGGTCGGCAATCATCGTCTGGAAGTTCAGGAGCGCTTCGAGGCGGCCCTGGCTGATTTCCGGCTGGTAAGGCGTATAGGCCGTGTACCAGGCCGGGTTTTCCAGAATGTTGCGCTGGATAACCGGTGGGGTGACGGTACCGTAATAGCCCTGGCCGATCAGAGAGGTCAGGACCTGGTTCTTGTTGGCCGTCTCGCGCAGCTTGTCGAGCGCTTCGCGTTCGGAAAGTGCTGCACCCCAGGCAAGCGGAGCCTGCTGGCGGATCGAGGAAGGCACGGTGGCATCGATCAGCGCGTCTAGCGACTTGTAGCCGATGACCTTCAGCATTTCGGTCATCTCAGTGGGCGAGGGACCGATATGACGCCGATTGGCGAAGTCATACGGATTGTAGTCGGTGAAATGGAAATCGGTGTTCTCGGTCATCCGATGAGGTCCTTGTAGGCGGCTTCGTCCATCAGGCCATCAACGTCGGAAACGTTCTTCAGCTTCAGCTTGAAGAACCAGGCGGCACCCTGCGGATCGGAATTGACGAGCGACGGGTCGTCGACGATCGCCTGGTTGACTTCGGTGACTTCGCCGTCGAGCGGAGAATAGACGTCGGAGGCTGCCTTGACGCTTTCGACGGTCGCGGCATTGCCGTCCTTGGTCAGTTCGGCGCCGACTTCCGGAAGTTCGACGAAAACGAGGTCGCCGAGCTGGTCGGCGGCGTGCTGGGTGATGCCGACGGTGGCGACGTCGCCCTCAAGCTTCAGCCATTCGTGTTCAGCGGTGAATTTCAACATTTTAGTTCTCTCCGGAGGATTTCTTAGCGTTTATAGGTGGGGGTGATGAAGGGAAGGGCGGTGACGGTCATGGGCAAATATTTGCCGCGGACTTCCGCATAGACTTGAGTGCCGGCATCGGTGTGGCTGACAGGCAGGTAACCCATGGCGACCGGGCCTTCGACGCTCGGGCCGAATGTGCCGGATGTGACTTCGCCGAGCTCGGTCTTGCCTTCCGCATCGGCGTAGAGTTTTGCATGCGAGCGAACCGGTGCCTTGCCTTCCGGCTTCAGGCCAACGCGGCGGCGCGTCGTGCCATTGGCCAGTTCGCCAAGAATGCGTTCTGCACCCGGAAAACCGCCTTCGCGGTCGCCGCCGGCCTTGCGGGCCTTCTGCAGCGCCCATTCGAGCGAGGCTTCGATCGGCGAGGTGGTGGTGTCGATGTCGTTTCCGTAGAGACACAGGCCGGCCTCAAGACGAAGACTGTCACGGGCGCCGAGGCCGATGGCTTCGCAGTCCGGGTGCTCGAGCAGAGCCTTGGCGACTTCGACGGCATGGGCTTCCGGTACGGAGATCTCAAAGCCGTCTTCGCCGGAATAACCGGAGCGGGAGATGATGCAGGGCACGTCGTGAAGCGGCACTTCGCGCACGTCCATGAACTTCATGCCGGAAACGCCGGCCCAGAGTTCGGCCAGAACCGCCTGCGCTCGGGGACCCTGAAGGGCGATCAGTGCGCGGTCTTCCAGAAGCGTGACGTCGCAGTCGGCAAGGTTTGCCTTCATATGGGCAACGTCCTGGTCCTTGCAGGCGGCGTTGACGACAACAAGAAGATGGTCACCGCGATTGGTAATCATCAGGTCGTCGAGGATGCCGCCGTTTGCATCTGTGAAGAAGCCGTAACGCTGGCGACCTTCCTTGAGGCCCAGAATGTCGACCGGGACGAGATTTTCGAGCGCCAGCGCCGCGTCGGCATATTCGCCGGATTTCGCCTTCACGATCACCTGGCCCATATGAGACACGTCGAACAGACCGGCCTCTGCGCGGGTATGAAGGTGTTCCTTCATCACGCCGAGCGGATATTGCACTGGCATGTCATAACCGGCGAACGGCACCATTTTTGCGCCGAGCGAGATGTGCAATGCGTGGAGCGGAGTAGTGCGAAGAGCTGCTTGATCGTCCAAAAGACGCCTCCAGGTTTGGGCACGCCTGAAAACAGGTCGCACGCCGGCTCAGATTAGGACACGGGTTTGCCCCAAAGGGTTTCCCTTGTCGGTTTCGAGCCCCCTCTGTCCCTTTCGCCTGAGATTGTTATCCCTTCGGCGAGCCTCCGAAAATCGGCTGCTACTCTCCAGAGTTCCTGCAGTCTACCCGTGGTCCTTTTGCCTGAGAGTTTCCGGGGCGGTTGCTCCTTCGGCACCGCACTGAAGCGGCTTCTCCCTACGGGTCGCGCTCATTATCGTTGCGGCATACCTTTTGGCAAGGGCTGCATGTCGAAACCAGCACGATTTCTGTCGCATGGTCTGTGTGGATTGATCTGGTTCAATGACAGCCTGCTCCGGCGGAGGCCGCGCCGTGTTCGCTGTTCGGCGATCTTGTCTGTCTGAAGGAGGCCTTGGAATGTCGAAGAGGGAGTTCAGCGCGCGTACAGCAGACTAGCCGTTCAGTTCAAAATAATCAGTCCTCGAGGTCGCGATAAGCCGCTTCGACCTGTTGCAGGGAATATTGCTGCTGCGGCTGTTTGCCGGTGGTCAGGACGTCAATGCCGACTTTTATCGCGGGGATGATGTTATCAATGGCTTCCGGATCGCTGACATTCTCCAGAGCCTTGGCGTTCCGATCAGCGTCAGCCTTGACATCGGCCACCTGGTCCTTCACGGAAACGCGGCGTGGCGTGCGGAGCGCTTCGATATTCAAAGCCGCCGTATTTGCAGAAATGGTTACGATCTGGGTCATTTGCCTCACCTTCGATCTTCCACCCTTACGGGAGTGGGTGTTCTTCGATGCTTAAGCCGAACCACTGCTTTTTAACGATGTGGGCTTTTAGTCACGCAGTCAAGGGTTGAAGTCATGACGAATATTCTATTGGCCGCATTGGGCGGGGCAATCGGTTCAGTTCTTCGTTATCTGGTCGGCGTCTTTTCTGTCCGCTGGTTCGGGCCGAGCTTTCCCTGGGGAACACTTGCCGTAAACATCGTCGGATCGTTCATCATCGGTCTGTCGGTGGAAATGATCGCGCGTCGTTTCAATGCCTCGATGGAGCTGCGGGTGTTCATCGTCACCGGAATTATCGGCGGCTTTACCACCTGGTCGTCCTTTTCTCTCGATACGATGGTCCTTTTCGAGCGCGGTGCGATCACTGCTGCCGCCGCTTATGTGATCGGCAGCCTCGTGGTTTCGTTCGCCGCCGTCTTTGCCGGGCTGGCGCTCGGGCGGGCAATGCTCTAAAGAGCGGCCCTCAAGAAGATATAAGAAAGAGCGTTGATGGCAGGCATCGAGCATATCCGCGTCGAGGCGGACGAGGCAGGCATGCGCCTCGACCGTTGGTTCAAGATTCACTATCCGGGTCTAGGTTTCGGCCCGTTGCAGAAATTGCTGCGCTCCGGTCAGGTGCGCGTCGATGGTGGTCGCGTCAAGACCGACACACGCGTCGAGCCCGGCCAGACGGTCCGTGTGCCGCCCATGGATACTGATTCCAAGAAGGGCCCTATCGCCTCCAAGGATCTGAAGCATGCCGGCGATTACGAGCTGCTGCAGCGCATGGTCCTGCATGAGGACGACAAGGTGATCGTCTTGAACAAGCCGGCCGGCCTTGCCGTGCAGGGCGGTTCGGGTGTGACGCGCCATATTGACCAGATGCTTGAATCCTGGATCAGCCCCAAGGGCGAGAAGCCGCGTCTGGTCCATCGTCTCGACCGCGACACGTCCGGCGTTCTGGTGATCGCGCGCACCCGCGGTGCCGCCCAGAAGCTGACTGCAGCATTTCGCGAGCGTGACACCAAGAAGACTTACTGGTCGCTGGTGAAGGGCGTGCCGCGCAAACGCGAGGACAAGCTGTCGTCCTGGCTGGTCAAGATCCAGACACCGGATGGTGACAAGATGCGGATCGCCAAGCATGGCGAGGAGGGGGCTGATCACGCCATTTCCTATTACCGCGTGCTTGAAACCGCGGCGCAGTCGCTGGCATGGCTGGAGATGGAGCCCTATACCGGCCGTACCCACCAGTTGCGCGTCCACGCGCTTTCCATGGGCCATCCGATCATCGGCGATCCGAAATATTACGACGACGATGTCAACTGGCCTTTCCCGGGTGGCATCCAGAAGAAGCTGCATCTGCACGCACGCCATATCGACATTCCACATCCGAATGGCGGTCGCCTGAAGGTTACCGCGCCGCTGCCGCCGCATATGGTCCAGAGCTGGAACCTGCTCGGCTTCGACATGGAAAATGGCGCAAGGGATGATGACGAATGAAACTGGTTCTGTTTGATTGCGACGGCACGCTGATCGATAGCGCCGGCCTGATCCATGAAACCATGCGTCGCACGTTTCTGCATTTCGGCAAGCCGGAGCCGTCATTCGAGGATACGAAATCGATCATCGGGCTGACGCTCGATATCGCGATTGCGCGGATGCAGGGCAAGCAACATGCGGACCAAGAGGACATCGACATGATGGCCTATTACAAGTCGCTGTTTTCCGTCGTTCGCAGCGATCTGGATTATCGCGAACCTCTGTTTCCCGGCATTCTCGAACTGATGACCACGCTGCAAGGTCGCGACGAGATCATTCTCGGTGCCGTCACCGGCAAATCTCGCCGGGGGCTGGATTCCGTCAGGGAGACGCATGGGTTCAAGTTCGTCGCATCGCGCACGGCCGACGATTGCCCGTCCAAGCCGCATCCGGCGATGGTGACGGAGTGCTGCGACGAAACCGGCATGCGGCCGGCCGACACGCTTGTGATTGGCGATGCCATTTACGATATGCAGATGGCAAAGGCTGCCGGTGCGACCGCGATCGGTGTCTCCTGGGGATACGCTTCCGTCACCGAACTCAAGGAGGCCGGTGCCGACGTGATCGTCAGCCACCCGAGCGAGATACTGGCCCATATCGGCTGAGGAATTATCACATGCGCGAACTTTTCCCCGATCCTTCAGAAGTGATGAGCCATCCTGACCCGACACGGCGGGCGCAGATCCAGATGCAGAAGCCGCTGCCGAAGCGTTTCTACACCGAGGTCTCGATCGTCGAAAGCGAGGGCGGGCACGCCGTGCATCTCGACGGTCGCCCGGTGAAGACGCCGGCCAAGGCCGCACTCGCCGTGCCGACGTCGCAGCTTGCGGAATTGCTGCGAGACGAATGGGCGAACCAGGTGGAGGTCATCGATCCGCGCACCATGCCGGTGACGCGTCTGATCAATACCGCCATCGACGGTGTTGCCGTGGAGGCTCAGGCCGTGTTCGAGGACATTCTTCGCTTCTCGTCCAGCGACATGCTCTGCTACCGGGCAGAAAGCCCGGAAAACCTGGTTCTTCGCCAGCGGCAACAATGGGATCCTATCCTCGACTGGGCGGCAAACCAGTACGGCGCGCGTTTCGAACTGATCGAAGGCGTGATGCCGAAGGAGCAGCCACGCGATGCGACGGCGGCATTTTCCTCGGCTTTGAGGAAGTACGATACGCCGATTGAACTTGCCGTTCTCCATACGGTGACAACTTTGACCGGCTCCGCCATCCTGGCGCTCGCCTTTGCCGAGAGCCACCTTGCGGCGGACGATATCTGGCAGCTTGCCCATCTCGAAGAGGACTGGACGGCTGAGCACTGGGGCGAGGATGCGGAAGCGCAGAACCGTCGCGAAAAGCGCCATGCGGAATTTCAGGCAGCTGTCGCGGTTTTTGAGGCTCTGAAGCCTTCGGTTTAAGGCTTCACTAACCCTAAACGGGGAACATGCGGGCTCGTCATTCCGGATGCCAGCATGTTCCTGAAATCTGTCCGTATCATCGCTATTCCGCTTGCCGTGCTGATGCTGGCCGGCTTTCGCATGCCGGCGGCAGAAGAGCAGGCGGAGCGCATGCTCTATGACGTGCGGGGCGCTTTCGTGACAGCCCAGCCGGATGTTCCCCGCGATCTGATCACCGGCACCGATATCCTGGTTGAATCCGCGATCCGCGCCACATCGCGTTCGATGATGCTGCCGCGGACCATCCTGACGGTGAGGTTGTCGGACACGCGGCGATCGCCTGTCCTTTTCGGCCATCGTTATTCCGCAAGGGTTATGGTCAAGGTCATCTCGGTCGGATCGGGTGAACCGGTTGCCGAGGGCGAATTCGAGACATCGGTCATGAGCTTCGGCAAGGAGCCTGCAGACAGTCCTCTGGCGGAAAAGATCGCAAATCGAATCGCGTCTGAATTCCAGCTCGGAAGGCCGCATCGTGCAGCGCTGCTCACATCTCTTGCGAGTGGCGGTGCTCCGTAAGGGCTTGCTTAAATCGGATTTACAACTTCTAAGGATGCTGTCGGAAAGTTGATTTCTGGCAAGAACGGCCGTGAACTAACGCTGTGCCGCTTATTCATCCGGGGAGATATCCGATGGCACTTTTCGATCGTCTGGCAGTCTATAGAGAGCAAGGTCTGGCTGCCTTGAGAATTATGACCGGTCTTCTGTTCTTGGAACATGGGACCATGAAGCTTTTTGCATTTCCCGTGCCGCAGGGTGACGGGGGGCCGCTTTCCACGCTGATGCTGTTTGCAGCACTTCTGGAATTTGTCGGCGGGATCCTGATCACCATTGGTTTCCTGACGCGGCCGGTTGCTTTCATCCTGTCCGGCCAGATGGCCGTCGCCTATTTCATGGCACATGCGCCGGGCAGCTTCTGGCCGGCCGTCAACAAGGGTGAGGCGGCCATCCTGTTCTCGTTTGTCTTCATCTATCTGTTCTTTGCAGGCGCCGGCGCGTTTTCGGTCGATAACCGCAAGAAGATCTGACCCTAGAAACAGTGAAGCCGGCGATATCGCCGGCTTCCTTCATCTTCGCAATTCTTTGGAGAAATCAGCCAAGCCGCTGGGCATGCCAGCGCAGGTGATCGTCCATAAAGGTCGAGATGAAATAGTAGGAATGGTCGTAGCGCTCATGCATCCTGAGCGTCAGCGAGATATCGGTGTCTTTCACGGCTTCCTCGAACAGCCATGGGCGCAGACCATTTTCCAGAAAGCCGTCCGCCTTGCCCTGATCGATCAGAAATTCGGGGAAACGCGCGCCATCTGCGACCAGCGCGCAGGCATCATACTGGCGCCACTGAGCCTTGTCTGCGCCGAGATATTTTTCGAATGCCGGCTCAGACCAGTCTGCGGTCGACGGCTCGACGATCGGCGCGAAGGCCGAGCAGCTCTTGAAACGCTCCGGGTTTTTCAGCGCAATGGTCATGGCGCCATGGCCGCCCATCGAATGGCCGAAAATGCCCTGGCGGCTCATGTCGACGCGGAATTGCTCGCTGACGAGTTTGGGCAGTTCCTCGGTGATGTAGGTATACATCTGGTAGTTTTCGGCCCAGGGCTTTTCGGTCGCGTCGAGATAGAAGCCCGCGCCCTTGCCCATCTGCCAGTTGGTCAGTTCGTCAGGCACGTCATTGCCGCGCGGGCTGACATCCGGGCAAACGATGATCAGGCCGAGTTCCGCTGCAAGGCGGCGATACTCTCCCTTTTCCATGACGTTTGCATGGGTGCAGGTAAGGCCGGAAAGATACCAGAGCACCGGGCGCGGTTCGCTGATCGCCTGCGGCGGCACGAAGACCGCAAAGGTCATCTCACATTTGCAGGCTTCCGATTCATGGCTGAAAACGCCCTGCATGCCGCCAAAGGCGGTGTTTTGCGAAATGATCTTCATAAGAATAGTCCTTTCGGGCTTGCGAGGTTCAAGTGTTCAGGTCGCGAGCGAGACGACGGCATTAACCGCAGCGGCTACCAGTATCGTATTGAAAAAGAAAGACACGACCGCATGAAGCAGATTGATTTTGCGCATGTCCGTCGCTGTGATTGCGACATCGGAGGTCTGCGCGGTCATGCCGATGACGTAACCGAAATAGAGAAAGTCCCATGCTCCGGGACGATCCGTTTGAGGGAATTCCAGTCCGCCGACCGATTTGCCGTCGTCCGTGTCGCCGGGGCGCCAGTAGAGATGGGCGTAATGCAGCGAGAACATCGTATGGATGGAAAACCATCCGAGAATGACGGCAGCAAAGCCGACTGCCACGTCCAGCAGACCCGACGGCTGCTTCTGGTTCAGGGCCTCGAATAGCGTAACGAGCGCCGCGACTGCTGCAAGCAGGGTGACGGCGAGAATGATCGGGGCTGGTTCGTCGGTGTTTTGGCCGCTCTCCTGCAGCCGATCTGCATCGAGATGGCGGACGCGCAAGCCGATCAAAATGAGATAGACGACGAAAAACACGATCGCCGTCAGGGCCGCCGCCAGTTCTGGCAGCAGGAAGATCAGGACGGGCAGGGCGATGACTGCCGCAATTGCCGCGACAAAGAAGGGACCATGGCGATGGTGGCGCCAATGCCGTTTGACTTTGCCGCCCTCGCTTTTTGCCATGCCCAATTCACCTGTATCGTTCAGCCGGCCGATTTTGCCCTGCGGCAGAGCCTGTCGAGGGTTTCCAGAAACGCCGAGCGATCCCGCGGCGAGAAGGCAGCGTTATATCCCTTGCTTTCACCCGTCTCGCGCAGATGAGCGCCGAGGTCGCGCATCGCGGTCGCCATGCCGATATTGGTCTTGTCGAACAGGCGTCCGGTCGGGCCGGTGACAAATGCACCTGCAGCGACGCAACGCCCCGCAAGCGGCACGTCTGCGGTCACCACGATGTCGCCGGTCGCGGCACGTTCGGCGATCCAGTCATCGGCAGCATCGAAGGCTCCCGAAACGATGACGTTCTTGACCATCGGATCACGGGACGGGCGAAGGCCGGAATTGGCGACAAAGGTCACCTCAAGGCCGTGGCGCTCTGCGACCCTCAGAATTTCCGGCTTCACCGGGCAGGCATCGGCATCGACATAGATCAAGGCTATTCGTTTCCTCGTAGACAATTCAACAAGGAAGCGACTTAGCAGATCACGCCACCGCTGTCGTCTGGTCGTCGACGGTTGCGCCGGGCGCGTTTTTCTTGATGGATTCGATGGCGGCTATGGCAGAGGCCTTGGCTGCATAACCTTCTGAGGAAAACATGCTCTGGCCGTTGGAGGCCTTGAAACGGAAACGAAACTCGCCTGCCTTATCCTTGTAGACTTCGAATTTGTACATGGTTGCTTCCTCTCTTTTCTTCCCGTCATGGATGATAGATTGGGGCAAAGGAAAAGCAAGCGGGGACTTGGTGGCCACAGTGTTTCCTGACATCATGCCTTTAGGCTCGACGATTTTGCTGGTGATCCAGAAATCGTCATCGAGTTCGGGGATTTCCGACGTGTCGATGTCAGAGTCCGGCAAGACAGACAGAGCCTTGTTATCCAGTTCTTCCGCGTAACGCTTCGGCATATCGATCTCTTTCGCGTTTCTTGGCTGGTCGGGCAGAAATGATGCGGATCTTTCCATTCCTGTCGGTGTGAGCAACAACGATAATGATGGCAGAGCCGATAGACCCGATGCTTATCTGCCGAACTTCACCGTAATCGAACCGATTATCGATTGATGTAACAACCTTGCCTTCAAATATCCGAGCTGCTTTTTCGAAGCTCAGACCGTGTTTGGCGATGTTGCTCGCGTTCTTGTCGTCATCCCATTCGAACATCGCTCGTTACACCTATATGTAGATGTAATCGAAGCGCCGTTCAAATCACCTGTCAATGAGTTTGTCAGATCGCTGGCGGCCTCACCATATCCACATGCGGAATGCCGTCTTCCAGATATTCCTCAGACGTCCGCTCGAAACCGAGCGAGCCATAGAATTTCTGCAGATGCGCCTGGGCTGAGATCTCGATCGCTTCGCCGGGATAGGCCTTTTCGCATTCGGTGATCGCCTCGCGCATCAGTGCGTCGCCGAGCCGCTTGCCGCGGTGGTTGGGCGATACGGCGACACGGCCGATGCGGGGCAGGTGATCCGGCGTCGGGCGCCAGAGGCGGGCGCAGGCGAGAAGATCGTCGCCATCCATAAGCCGCAGATGCAGGCAATCGGGATCGTTGCCGTCAAGCTCCGGATAGGGGCATGTCTGCTCGACGACGAAGACGTCGACGCGCATTTTCAGCATGGCGTAGAGATCGAGTGCGGAGAACTCTTCCAGTCTCCGCACGTCGACAATGTAGGTGGAGGCGGTGGTCAATAGACCACCACGCCGCGAATGCTTTCACCCTTGTGCATCAGGTCGAAGCCCTTGTTGATGTCTTCGAGCGGCATGGTGTGGGTGATCATCGGGTCGATCTGGATCTTGCCTTCCATGTACCAGTCGACGATCTTCGGCACGTCGGTGCGACCGCGTGCGCCGCCGAAGGCCGTGCCCATCCAGTTGCGGCCCGTGACCAGCTGGAACGGACGCGTCGAGATTTCCTGACCTGCTCCTGCAACGCCGATGATGACCGACTTGCCCCAGCCGCGATGCGAGCATTCGAGCGCCTGGCGCATGACCTTGGTATTGCCGGTGCAGTCGAACGTGTAGTCGGCACCGCCGATCAGGTCGCCATGGCGCTTGGTCATGTTGACGAGATAAGGAACGATATCCTCACCGACTTCCTTCGGGTTGACGAAGTGGGTCATGCCGAACTTTTCACCCCACGCCTTGCGGTCCGGGTTGATGTCGACGCCGATGATCATGTCGGCACCGGCAAGGCGCAGGCCCTGCAGCACGTTGAGACCGATGCCGCCGAGGCCGAAGACAATCGCCGTCGAGCCGATCTCGACCTTGGCCGTGTTG